>OHWH01000104.1_pt1 | contig 87353 bp, 79 predicted proteins | sample 1579701 | NCBI WGS metagenome assembly OHWH01 (sample SAMEA3882515, study PRJEB24775) | human gut metagenome | biome: human-associated habitat; feature: intestine environment; material: feces | place: Netherlands | collected 2009/2010 | reverse complement strand
TCGCGCGGGAAAATCAGGGCACCCCTTTGGAAAAGGGTGTAAAAAAGACCCGCCACGACATGGCAGGTCTTTTTTGAGCTAATTAGTAATAACGCTTGTTGCGGTTCTTACGGGCGGCCTCGCTCTTCTTGCGGCGCTTGACACTGGGGCTCTCATAGCACTCTCTCTTGCGGACCTCCGCCACGATACCGGCCTTGGCGCAGCTTCTCTTAAAGCGCTTGAGCGCGCTGTCGAGAGATTCGCCTTCCTTGACGTGGATCTCGGACATTTATGTTTTCCCTCCCTCCGATACACCCGGCTTGATCCTGGGCGCTCTTTAAGAGTCATTCACATGACTAACGGTGGTATTATATGAGAAAAATCACGGCTTGTCAATAATCTTTCCTCATATTTTTGAAAAAATCCGAAATTCCGCTCAGCAGGGCTTCACGATCAGGTTGACGAGCTTATTCTTGACGTGAATGACCTTGACGATCTGCATGCCGGCGATGGCCTTGGCGACCTTTTCATTCGCCTTCGCCGCTTCGACAACAGTATCCTGATCGCTGTCCACGGGGACGATGATCGTGCCCTTGAACTTGCCGCTGACCTGAACGGCCATCTCAACGGAGGAGGCGACGGTCTTGCTCTCGTCATACTCCGGCCACGCGCACTGCATCGCCATCTTGCCCTCGTACTTGGCGGCAAAGCCCTTCTGCTCCCACAGCTCTTCGACCATGTGGGGCGCGAACGGAGAGAGCATGAGCAGCAGCGCCTCAAAGTCGCCGCGGCTGAGGCCGTTCGAATAGAACTCGTTGACCATAGCCATGAGGGCGGCGATGGCGGTGTTCATCTTCAGCGTGTCAATATCGTCCGTGACCTTCTTGATGGTCTTGTGGACGATCGGCGCGTTCTTTTCGGAAACGCCATCTTCCTCCGTCACCTGATCGGCGAGGTTCCACACGCGGTCTAAGAAGCGCTTGCAGCCCTTGACGGCATCGTCCGACCAGGTGGCGACCTTTTCAAAATCGCCGATGAACATGATATAAAGGCGCATCGTGTCCGCGCCGTAAGCCTTGACGACATCATCGGGGTTGACGACGTTGCCGAGGGACTTGCTCATCTTGACCGCCGGGCGCAGCGCCTGATTGCCGTACTTGGCGATCAGCGCGTCCTTCTCCTCCTGCGTGGAGACGTTGCCGACGTAGTGCGGGTTCTGGCCGAGGATCATGCCGTGGCTCGTGCGCTTGGCATAGGGCTCCTTCGTGTGGACAACGCCGATGTCGTAGAGGAACTTGTGCCAGAAGCGGGAGTAGAGAAGGTGCAGCGTGGTGTGCTCCATGCCGCCGTTATACCAGTCCACAGGGCCCCAGTACTGCTCCGCCTCGTGAGAGACAGGCTCATGGTCGTTGTGCGGATCCATATAGCGCAGGAAGTACCACGAAGAACCCGCCCACTGGGGCATGGTGTCGGTCTCGCGCTTGGCGGGGCCTCCGCACTTGGGGCACTTGGTATTGACCCAGTCGGTCATCTTGGAGAGCGGGCTCTCGCCGTCGTCGGTCAGCTCGTAGCTGTCCACCTGCGGCAGGACGAGCGGAAGCTCCTCTTCGGGCACGGGCACCCAGCCGCACTTCGGGCAGTTGACGAGGGGGATGGGCTCACCCCAGTAGCGCTGACGGGAGAAAACCCAGTCGCGCAGCTTGTAGTTGACCTTTTCATGGCCCCATCCCTGCTCGACGGCGTACTTCTTCATCGCGGGGATAGCCTCCTTGACGGTCATACCGTTTAAAAAACCGGAGTTGACCATGATGCCGGTGTCATCCTTGAGCGTGAAGGCCTCCTTCGTGATGTCGCCGCCCTCGACGACCTCAACGATGGGCAGGCCGAACGCCTTGGCGAAGTCCCAGTCGCGCTGGTCGTGGCCCGGAACGCCCATGACGATGCCGGTGCCGTAGCCCATCAAAACGTAGTCCGAAACAAACATCGGCACAACCTTGCCGGTCGCGGGGTTGATGACTTCAATGCCGTCGAGGCGAACGCCGGTCTTATCCTTGTTGAGCTCGCCGCGCTCAAAGTCGCTCTTGCGGGCGGCGGCAGCCTGATATGCCTCGACCTCGTCCCAGTTCTTGATGATGCCCTTCCACTTCTTGAGCAGCGGGTGCTCGGGAGAGATGACCGTGTACGTCACGCCGAACAGCGTATCGACACGGGTGGTGTAAACGGTGATATCATCCCCGGTGTTGGTCTTGAACGTGACCTCGGTACCGGTGGAGCGGCCGATCCAGTTGCGCTGCTGCGTCTTCACGCGCTCGATGTAGTCGACGTCGTCGAGATCGTCGATCAGGCGGTCGGCATACTTCGTGATGCGCAGCATCCACTGGCTCTTTTCCTTGCGGATAACGGGTGCGCCGCAGCGCTCGCACACGCCCTCGACGACCTCTTCGTTGGCCAGAACGCACTTGCAGCTCGTGCACCAGTTGACGGGCATCGTCGTTTTGTAGGCAAGGTCGTGCTTGAACAGCTGGAGGAAGATCCACTGCGTCCACTTATAATACTGCGGGTCGGTCGTGTCGATCACGCGGTCCCAGTCGAAGCCGTAGCCGAGCATCTTGAGCTGACGGGTGAAGTTCTTGATGTTCTGCTGCGTGACGATGGCGGGATGGATGTGGTTCTTGATGGCAAAGTTCTCCGTCGGCAGGCCGAAGGCGTCAAAGCCGATGGGGTTCAAGACATTGTAGCCCTGCATGCGCTTTTTGCGGCAGATGATGTCCATCGCCGTGAACGGGCGCGGGTGGCCGACGTGCAGACCCGCGGCGGAGGGGTACGGGAATTCGATCAGGCCGTAGAACTTGGGACGCTTGTCCCCCGTCACGGCGGCGTAGGGCTTTACCTGCTCCCACTTGTCCTGCCATTTTTTCTCAATGGCTGCGAAATCGTACTTCATGGATCTTCTCCTTTATGTGAAATAGTGTTTTGATGCGAAAAAAGTCCCTGACCGTTTTTCAAACGGTCAGGGACGTAACGAACACATTACGCGATACCACCCTGATTCAGCGCACGGTTCCCCGTGAGCCCTCAGCGGCTTCATAGCCTTGCCCGTAACGGGGGCGACCGTTCCGCCCTTTCAGGCGGACTGCTCGGGAGTGAGTCATCCACGCGCATTTTCCCACCGGCTCGCACCGACCGCCGGCTCTCTTCAGGTGAAAATCACGCGTCTTTTTGCTCCGTCATCGCGTTTTGCATAAATTCAGCATGACCATTTTAGGCGTTTTGTCCCGCCTTGTCAAGCGTTATTTTTCCTCGGCGTGGGGCAGGATGGCGCTCAGGTCGACTTCCTCGCCGTCGGCCCACAGGTGCTCGAGGGAATAGAACTTGCGCGCCTCGTCGTTGAAGACGTGGACGACGACGCAGCCGTAGTCGAGCAGAACCCACGTGCCGCCGCGGTAGCCCTCGCGGTGCAGCGGCTCCTCGCCCTTTTCGGTCAGTTCCTTTTCCACCGCGTCGCACAGCGCGTTGATCTGCGTGTTGGACGTACCGGTGCAGATGACAAAGTACTCCGCGAGCGTCGTGATCTTGTCGATGCGGATGAGTCTGATCTCCTTACCCTTTTTGCTGTCGAGTGCCTTGACGGCAATCTCGGCCAATTCTCTGGAAGGTAACATAGGGGGTCTCCTTTTCTTATTTCGAGTTTTTGATCTTTTTTATTCTTTTACGTTACGGGCGCAGCCATTCCGGCATTTCGTCGCTGCCGGTCGTGCCGCTGTTGTCTCCTGTCGTGCCGCTCTCGCCTGTACCCGGGTCGGTCGGGGGCACGGGATCGACAGGCGTGGTGGGCTCGCTTGGCGTGGTCGTGCCGCTGTTATCGCCCGTGTTGCCCGGATCAACGGTCGTGCCGCCGCTGTTGTCACCGGTATTGCCGGGGTCGACCGTCGTGCCGCTGTTGTCGCCGGTATTGCCGGGATCGGTGGCCGTACCCGGGTCGGTCGTCGTGCCGCTGTCCCCTGTGCCGGTCTGTGAGCCGGAGGAGGAATGGTGGTTCTGCGGCTGGGCGGCCTTGCTGTCCTCCACATGTCCCGTGGACGAGGACACCGAGCCATCCGCGTTGACGGACATGATGTCAAGGTCGCGCATCTTGAATGTCTCGACAAACGGGCTGAGCTCGTTGTTGACGAGGTCCAGCAGCTCCTGCGCGTTCGGCGTCACGTAAGACTGCATTCTGTGGTACACGCGGCTGTAACACGATTTGTTCGTGTTCGGCATCGTGACGAAGTTGACATTCTCGATCTTGAGCCCGCCCATGACGGCCTGCGAGCCGAACCACAGCATTTCCTCAAACGTCAGGTCAGAGGTAACGTTGTTTTTCACCACGCGGGCAAAGTCGCCGATCTTCGTCACGTTCTTGAGCTGCAAAAGCTGCTCGATCATCGCCTTTAAAAGCGACTGCTGCGTCTTGATGCGGCCAAGGTCACCGTCCGGATAGCCATAGCGCGAGTCGGTGTCGTGGCGGTAACGCAGCACCTGCATCACGTCGCTGCCGCTGAGAAGCCGGTAACCCTTCGTCTGGTGGATGTGCAGGTCCTGATAGGGGTCGTCGTAGTTCATGTTGCGCGGCACATCGTAATAGACGCCGCCCATGGCCTTCACGATCTCGCCGACGGCGTCCCATTCGACAACGACCTGATAGTCCGGCTCAAAGCCGACGAGCTGGGCGATCTCCTTGTAAAGCGCCTTGATGCCCTTTTCGCCCCCGCCGTAGTAGTTGTAGACGGAATTGATACGCTTGATATCCCACGGGACGTTGACCATCGTGTCGCGCGGGATGGACATGACGGTCGCCTTCTGGTTCGTCACGTCATAGCTCGCGAGCAGCATCGTGTCGGTGTTGCCGCCGCCGCCCGTGTCGCGGCCGAGAATGAGCACGGTGTAGAAATCCTTGCTCTTTCGCTCGCCGCCCGCCTTCGGGCGCACGCCGTCGCCATAGTCGATATCGTCGATCTGCTCACTATTGTTATTCTTGCTGTCAGTGTCCTTGCTCGGCAGCTCCGGCGCGCGGATTTTCAGCAGATAGCTGCCGCCGGCGACCACACCGCACAGCAGCGCGATGAGCAGCACCTTGGCAAAGAGCCTCCCTGGGTGGGAAAAGGTCTCCTTGATCTGCTCCCAGGCCTCGTCGCAGTTGCGCTCGAAAAAGCCCTCTTTCCGGTGCGTGTGCCGCCCCTCGTAATAGGGGTCTTCCCTGTCTCTCTCGTAAATTTCTCTTTGATCACTCATGGGTATGTCCTCTCAGATACTCCAGCGCTTGCAGCGTGTTGTGGTGAACGGGGTTGCCCATCTGCTCCATTTCCTCCACGGTCATGGCAAGGCCCATTTCAAGGCCCTTGTCCAGATCCTCCCACACGACCTTGCGGAGGTCCTCCACGCCGTCGAAGTCGCGGTTCGGCTCGATGTAATCGGCAAGGTAGATGACCTTTTCAAGTAATGTCATGTTTGCCTTGCCCGTCGTGTGCCACAGGATCGCGTTGTAAATCTCGTCGTCCGTGCCGAACACGTCGCGCGCGAGCGCCGCGCCGGTCTTGGCGTGCAGCAGCTTGAGCGCCTTTTTCTCCAGCTCGTCGAGTTCGATGTGGTAGTGCTCGCACATCGCGAGCTGCTCTTCCATCGAAAGACGCTTGGTCGAGTCATGCAGAAGCGCGGCAAAGCGCGCCTTTTCGACGTCTGCGCCGTACTTTTCCGCGAGCGCCTTGGCCGTCTGCTCGGTGCCGAGCACGTGCGGGATGCGCTTGGCCTTGAGGTAGGAGAGCGCGATGGGTCTCAGGTCCTCTAAGGTTAGACGTTTTAAATCGAGATTTGTTCCATAAAGATGCTTGCGGTAAATATATCCCAGCACCGCGGGGGCCAGAAGCCCCTCCGTCTCCCTCTTCGGGATGCGCGCGCGCAGCTCCGTCGACGAGACGTCGACAAGATTCGGCAGCGTCATCGTCACGACGCGGCTGCCCGGAAAGCGCTGGCCGAGGTACTTGCGCTGCGGGGCGAAAAGCTCCTCGCCGTCCTTTTCCGTGCGGCCAAAGGCGCACAGGCCCGCATAACGCACGATCTCGTCCGGCTTGTACCAGTACTGGAACGTCAAGAACATGTCCGTCCCCATCAGAAGCCACAGCTCATCGTCGGGATGCTCCTCATGCAGAATGCGCAGCGTGTCCGCGGTATAGCTCTTGCCGCCGCGCGCGATCTCCATGTCGGAGACTGTGACCTTTACGCCCGTGTCGAGCGCGATCTGCTCGCCCATCAGGCGCGTCATCGCAAGGCGGTCGTCCGCCCCCGCCGCGTCGGCGGAGAGCATCTTGTGCGGCGGGATACCCGCCGGGATGAGCAGGAGCTCGTCGAGCCCTAAATATTTTGCCGCGCTCTCGGCCGCGGCCATATGACCCAGATGCGGCGGGTTGAAGCTGCCACCGTAAATTCCGATCTTCAAGTTTGTTCGACCTCTTTTTCTCTTTTACACGGTCTTCTTCGCTGCCTTGGGCAGCACGATCTTGTCCTTCTTGTCCTTTTTGTGCGAGGGGCGGTAGAGCACGAATTTCGTGCCGATGACCTGCACCTGCTCGCTGCGCGTCAAGGCGCTCAGCTCGTCGCACGCCTCGCGCGCGGTGAGCATGCTGTTTTCGAGCACGCGGCACTTGATGAGCTCACGCGCCTCCAGCGCGTCGTTCGCCTGCTTGACGAGGTTGTCGCCGATGCCGTCCTTGCCGATGTGGACGATCACGTCGAGGTCATTGGAAAGGCTGCGCAGATACGCGCGCTGTTTGCTGCTTAATTCCATAGTATTTCCTTATCCTTTTTATTGATGTTCCGCAAGATAGTTCCTGAGCGTTTCCTTGAATGCCCGCAGTGCCTTGCCGCGGTGCGAAATCTCCGCCTTTTCCTCCGCCGTCAGCTGTGCAAAGGTCTTCCGCTTGTCAGGCACGAAGAACACCGGATCGTAGCCGAAGCCGTTTTCGCCCATCGGCGCGAACGCAATCGTGCCCTCGACCTCGCCGTCGTCCTGCAAGACGTCGCCGTTCGGGAACGCGCAGGTGATCGTCGTGTGGAAGTGGGCGCGGCGGTCGGCCTGACCGTGCAGCATCTGCAAAAGAAGACGGTAGCGGCCAGTGTCATCCAGCCCCTCGCCGCCAAAGCGCGCGCTGTAAACGCCGGGGCCGCCGTTCAGCGCGTCGACGCACAGACCCGAATCGTCCGCGATGGCGGGGAGCTTCGTCGCCTCCATGACGGCCTTGGCCTTGAGAAGCGAATTCTCGGCAAAGGTCTCGCCCGTTTCCTCCACCTCGATCTTTACGCCGAGGTCGGCCTCCGACACGACCTCCACACCGAGCTCGCCCAGAATAGCGCTCATTTCCTTCAATTTCTTGGGGTTCTGCGTTGCCAAAACAAATTTCATCGTCAAACCTCCCACGGGTCTTTTTCCCGTCTCTTCCTGCTTTTTTCTTCGCGCTTTTCTTCCTCGCGCTGCGCCTTGCGCTCTTCGCGCTGCGCGCTCATCTTTTCCTGCCATGCCGTGAACTTTTTGTCGAGCTTATCGAGCGGCCACTCGATCTCCGGCACGGGCACGATGACCACCTTGCAGCTCTCACAGTAACGGGCGGGCGTGTAATAATCTCCTAACAGCCCCGCTCTGCCAAGACAGACCTGTTCCTTCTCGTCGCCAAATCCGTCTTTGAGCATGCCGTCCTCACCTCTTGGACACCAGTAAATATCACGCAAGACAGGGATGGCTCCATCTCGCATTTCTTTTCCGCAATAGGGGCAAACAGATGTGATTTCCATATTCGTCTCCTTATTGTCTCGCAGGTTTATGATTTTCCCATCAGATGAGCGCCTTGACGTATTCCTCCGCGTTGAACGGCTGGAGATCGTCGATGCCCTCGCCGAGGCCGACGTACTTCACCGGCACGCCCAGCTCCTGCGCGATGGCAACGCAGATGCCGCCTTTGGCCGTGCCGTCGAGCTTCGTCAGGATAATGCCCGTCAGACCCGCCGTCTCGCGGAAGACCTTGGCCTGCTGCAATCCGTTCTGCCCCGTCGTCGCGTCGAGCACCAAAAGCGTTTCCTTCGCGGCGTCCGGCGTCTCGCGGTCGATGATCTTGCGGAGCTTCGAGAGCTCGTTCATCAGGTTCACCTTGTTGTGAAGTCTGCCCGCCGTGTCGCAGAGGACGACGTCGACACCTCTTGCCTTCGCCGCGGCGAGCGAGTCGAACAGCACCGCGCCGGGGTCCGCGCCTTCGACCGAGCGGACGATCTCGCAGTCGGCGCGGTTCGCCCAGATCTCGAGCTGATCCGCCGCCGCCGCGCGGAACGTATCTGCCGCGCATAAAAGCACGCGCTTGCCCTCGCCCTTCAGACGGTGGGCGATCTTGCCGATGGACGTGGTCTTGCCCACGCCGTTCACACCGATGACCAGCACGACGCTCGGCTTGGTCGACAAGTCAAGCGCGGTATCGCCCACGTTCAGCTTTTCAATCAAAATATCGCGCAGCGCCTGCTTCACATCGTCGCCGCGCTGGATGCTCTTCTGGTACACGACGTCGCGCAGCTTTTTCACCGCGTCGTGCGCGACCGTTGCGCCAAGGTCAGCCATAATGAGGCTGTCCTCAAGCTCGTCATAGAATTCGTCGTCAATGGTCTCCCACACGATGGTGTCGAACCACGCCTTTTTGATCTTTGCAAAAATACCCATTTGTTTCTCCTCGCGCTTTATTCCTTAATGTTGAGTTCCTTCGCCATGTCGTTCATATTGATCGTCAGCACCTTGCTCACGCCGCGCTCCTGCATCGTGACGCCGTAAAGAACGTCCGCTGCCTCCATCGTGCCGCGGCGGTGCGTGATGACGATAAACTGCGTTTTGCTCGTGATGCGGCGCATGTAATTGGCCACGCGCACCACGTTCGGCTCGTCGAGCGCCGCCTCGATCTCATCCATGACGCAGAACGGCGTCGGATGAACCTTCAGAATGGCGAAGTACAGCGCGATGGCGACGAACGCCTTTTCGCCGCCCGAGAGCAGCGTGATCGTCTTGAGCGCCTTGCCCGGCGGCTGAACCTTGATCTCGATGCCGCAGGAGAGCACGTCGTTCTCGTCCTCGAGCTCGAGCGTGGCCTTGCCGCCGCCGAACAGCTCCAAAAACGTCTCCTGGAAGCTCTCGCGGATCAGCGCGAACTGTTCTTTAAAGATGACGGTCATCTCGCTTGTGATGCTGTCGATCACGCCGACAAGCTCACCCTTCGCCTTTTCCACATCGTCGCGCTGGGTCGTGAGGTAAGTGTAGCGCGTATTCACGCGCTCGAATTCCTCGATCGCGCCGACGTTGACCGCGCCAAGACCGCTGATGGCGCGCTTGAGCTCGCCGATGCGGCGGCTCGCCTTGGCGACACTCTCGAGCTCGATGCGCTGCTCCTGCGCGGCGGAGTGCGACAGCTCGTAGTTTTCCCACAGCTTGTCGAGAATTTGCTGCTCCTCCATCGCGCTCGTCGCGCGCTTCTGTTCAAGCTTGCTGACGCTGCGCTCGACGTTGAGCACGTTTTCGTTGAGCTCGCGGCCGCGGCGGTCGCTCTGGCTGCGCTCGGCTTCGAGCGCGAGCTTCGCTTTGGAAAGCGCTTCGAGCTCGGCGCGCTTTTCCGTCATTTTGCCGCTCAGCGCGGCGATCTCAGTCTCATGTGTGCCGATCTCGCGCTGCGACTGCTCGCTCGCGGCCCTGTACTGCTCGATGAGCGCGCGTCTGCTCTGCTCGTCGCCCTGCATCTGAGCGCGCAGGCTCTCCAAACTTGCGAGCGACTTTTCCGTCGTCTCGCGCTCGGCGGCATAGCCTGCGAGTACGCTCTTTTTCTCGGCGATCTCGTCGCCGAGGCGCGAGGTCGAACGCAGCAGCTCGCTCTGGCCGGAAAGGCTCTTTTCCGCCTGCGCGCGCAGCTCGCCCGCTTCCTTCTCCTGCGAAAGCGCGAGCGCTTCCTTTTCCTCCGCCACGCGCTTCACTTCGCCGCGGCGGCGCACGATGGTCTCGCGCTCGGTATCCAAACTCTCAAGCCGCTCGCGCAGCGACGAGAGCAATAAGTCATAATGATTTTTATCGCCCTGCAATTTGAGCACGGCGTCCTCCGCCGCGCGCTGCTGGCCCTGTGCGACCTCCAGCTCGTAGCGCGCTTTGGCAAGCTCGCGCTTGGCGTCCTCGGCGGCCTTGGCGGCAAGGTCGAGCTTTTCGGCAAGGCTGCCGCGCCGCGCCGTCAGCTCGCGCAGCTCGCCTGCGCGGCTCAGAATGCCTGCGCTGCGAGAGATCGAGCCGCCCGTCATCGAGCCGCCGCGGTTCAAAACCTGGCCGTCGAGCGTCACGATGCGGAACGCGTTCGAAAACCGGCGCGAGATCGTGATGCCGCAGTCAAGGTCCTCGACCACAACCGTGCGGCCGAGCAGATTCTTGAAAATGCCGTCGTATTCGCGGTCGTATTCCACCAGCTCGCTCGCAAGGCCGACGTAGCCGTACTCGTTCTGCACGCGCGCATCGCGCAGCGCCTCGCCGCGGATCGACGAGAGCGGCAGGAACGTCGCGCGTCCGCCGTCGCGCTGCTTTAAGAGTTGGATGGCGCTCTTCGCGTCCTCCTCGCGCTCGACGACGATGTTCTGCAAGCCCGCGCCGAGCGCGATCTCGATCGCGACGGCGTATTTTTTGTCGACCTTCATCAGACCCGCGACCGGCCCGCGCACGCCGCGCAGCGCCTTGCGCTCCGACGCCTGCATGACCGTGCGCACCGCCTTGTTGAAGCCCTCGTACTCCTTTTCCATCTCGCTGAGTAATCGGATGCGGGAGTCTAAGTTGTTCATCTCCATCGTGAGGGAAACGTGCTGCTCGCCCGTCTCCTTCTCTCGTTCGATTCTGCCCTGCATCTTCATCGTGTGGCCGGCGATGATGTTGCGGATGGCGTCGGCTTCCTCCTGCGCACTTTCGAGCGCGCGGCGGTTCTCCGCAGCGCTTTTGCGAGTTTCGGAAAGCTGGGCCTCCCCGCTCTCCTGCTCGGCGGCGATGGCGCTCTCGCGCTCGTCCATTTCAGAAAGCGTCGAGCGCAGGGCGGCAATTTCCGCGCGGCTGTCCGCCGCGGCGGACAGGGCGAGCGCTTCGCGAGCGCGCAGGGTCTCGGCCTCGCTCGCGGCCTCGCCCGCGTTTTTCGACAGCTCCTCCGCCTGCTTCAAAAGCTCGGAGAGCGCCGTTTCGACTTCGTTTTTGCTTCTCTCCAGCTCTTCGATACGCGCGCGCTGCTGCGCAATCTGCGCATCCATCGATCCCACGCGGTCAGACTGGCTTCTGAGTTCCTCCTCCACGCGCGCGATGTTCTCTTCGTTGTGCGCGATGCCCGTTTGCAGCACCGCGACGGCAGATTCCTGCTCTTTGACCTGCGCGTCGAGCTCCGAGAGCTGCGCGCGCTTTTCCTCCTGCGCGATGTCATTCTCGTGGATGCGCGCGGAGAACTGCTCGGACGCAGCGTACAGCGCCTCTAAGTCCGCGTTCGCCTTTTTGAGCTCCTCGCGCGCGAGCGACAGGTCGGTGTCGAGCTTGATGGCGTTCGTCTTGAGCGTTTCCAGATTTTCAAGCCACACGGAAATTTCCAAAAGGCGCAGTTCGTCGCGGTAGATAAGATACTGCTTCGCTGTCTCTGCCTGCGCACGCAGGGGTTCGACCTGCAATTCCAGCTCGGCGATCTTGTCGTTGATGCGCACTAAGTTTTCTTCCGTGCGCTCCAATTTACGTTCCGTCTCCTCCTTGCGGTAACGGAAGCGTGAAATGCCCGCCGCCTCTTCAAAGATCTCGCGGCGGTCGCCGCTCTTCTGCGAGAGTATTTCGTCGATGCGGCCCTGACCGATGATGGAATAGCCCTCGCGGCCCATGCCGGTGTCCATGAAGAGCTCATTTACGTCACGAAGTCGGACGGACTGCTTGTTGATATAGTATTCCGATTCGCCGCTGCGGTAGTACCGGCGCGTGACGGCGACCTCGGTCTCCTCCATGCTGGGGAAGATGTGCTCGGTGTTGTCGAGCACGAGCGTCACCTGCGCAAAGCCCATCTGGTTGCGCGTTTCCGTGCCGCCGAAAATGACATCCTCCATCTTCACGCCGCGCAGCGACTTGCTCGACTGCTCGCCCATGACCCAGCGAATGGCGTCCGAAATATTCGATTTGCCGCTTCCGTTCGGCCCGACGATAGCGGTGATGTCCTCACCGAAGTTGAGCACCGTCTTGTCCGGGAAGCTCTTGAACCCTTGGATCTCCAATGCCTTTAAGTACACGAGCGATATCCTCCTTGGAAAAAGGCGTCATCCCCCACGATAAGGGTATAATGACACATTTTGACTAATACTATATACCATTTTTCCGCCGCCTTTTCAAGTGAATTCGATGAACAAAGCGCAAAAAGACGCCCGAAGGCGTCTTTCTTTGTCTTCAAAAAAGCTGCCAAGGCAGCTTTTTTGAGAAAGTTTCGCTGCGCTTCGTGCCTTGCCGCCCAAAGGGCGTCTGCGACATTGCACCGTCGCGGCATTACGATTCCCGCGCCCTTTCAGGCGCGCCAATCGTGCCGCTTCCTCGAAAACGGCTTGCTGTTTCCGTCACAGACGGCGCTTCACCGTTTTCCGCTCCGCGCAAAGTGTTTTCTGCCAGAAGGTGAATTGCCCCGCAGCGGGCAAGAGAAGCCCCTCTGGAGGGCGCACATGTCGCGGCAGAAAACGGATTTGAATTGATTTCGTGCCGTGCGCGGCACGAAACTCTGCGAGGCTTTTTACTTCTTCTTTTCGTCAATGAGCACATACAGCGCGTCGAGCGCGTCGGAGAGGCTGCCGATGCGCTGGATGAGGCCGCAGGCCACTGCTTCTTCCCCGTAGAGCACGCTGCCGACGTCAGAGGCGAGGTCCTGCGTGTCCATCATCAGGCGCAGAAACTCGTCGCGCCCGATGCGTGAGTTTTTCGTCACAAAGCGCACAATGCGCTCCTGCAGGCGCTCGAAATACTGGTACGTCTGGGGCGCGGCGATGATCGTGCCGCTCGTGCGCACGGGATGGATGGTCATCGACGCCGACGGCGCGATCATCGTCACCATCGGCGCGACAGCAAGCGGCACGCCGATGGAGTGTCCCCCGCCGAGCACGAGCGAGACCGTCGGCTTTTTCATCCCCGAGATGAGCTCGGCGATGGCAAGCCCCGCCTCCACATCGCCGCCGACGGTGTTGAGCAGGAACAAAACGCCGTCGATGTCGTCGCTCTCCTCTAAATACGCCAGCAGCGGCAGCACATGCTCGTATTTCGTCGCCTTCTGCGTGTTCGGCAGCTGCATGTGGCCCTCGATCTGTCCGGCGATCGTCAGGCAGTGGATGGCCGCGCGGCTATTTTTGATGACGACCGAGCCGAAGTCGATGACCGGCTGAATGGGCGGCAGCAGCGGCTCCTGCCCTTTTTTCTCCTCGTCCTGCGAGGGTTTCGTTTCGCTTCTCATGGCAAAGTCCTCCCGAAAGTCCTTTCCGGTAGGATTTGCAGAAAGCGCGAAAAGCATACCCTTTGTGCCGTCGGAAATACGAGCCTCAAACTGGGAAGCACTTTAATATCCCCAAGTCATCAGTTTCCATTCCCCGCCATCGCTGCGAGCCAACCACCAGGACCATGTGTATTCCGTGTCCGGCTCCCAAGCTCCGCCGCCCTCTTTCGGAGAGCGAAAGCTGCTGTCGAACATGATGCATTGTGTAAAAGCCAGATCGTTGTCATTTGCCTTTTCCAAATCATTCATCCACGAAAGGTTCTTTTCATCCGTGCAGACGTCATCTGACGAATATGAAATGCTATGTAATTCGCAGCCTTCCCACGAACCGATCATCTCTTCGATCACCTTTATCGCATCATCCATATCCTGTTCTGTGTAGACAGCCGAATCGCCATAATCGACCGTTATGTTTGACGTTTCCTTGCTGCCGCATCCAGCCAGCAGGGCAAAAAGCACTACGCAAATAACCGATAAGCTGTATTTTTTCATCTTATGGCCTCCATATCTCTCATTTTTCTATATTTTTATACTGCTTATTTTACCAGAAAGCATTGTCCGAATCCAGTGAAAAAGCGCCCGAGGGCGTTTTCCTCGGGCGCTTGCAGCTTTTTATTTGTACGTCAGCAAATCTTCCACGCTCTTGCGCTTCGGCGCGGCGGGCTCCTCATCGGGATAGCCAAGACCGATAACACAGCCGACCTTCTGATTCTCCGGCAGGTTCAAAAGTCTCGTGATCTTCTCTTCGTCGAAGTAGCCCGTGATGACCGTGCCGACGCCGCGCTCCCACGCGGCAAGACAAAATGTCTGCGCGGCGATGCCCGCGTCGAACATCTCAAAGCCCGCCTCCTTCGGCGTCGAGAACGAGCCGTCGCGCTCGTAGCCCGAGCGGCCGGTCACATAGGTAAGCACCATAACGGCGGGGCAGTTTTTGAGCGTCTTTTCGTTCAGCTTGAAATCAAGCACCATCTCCTCCGCCATTTTGTCGATCGTCGTGCGATCCTCGACGAGCACATAGCGCGCGATCTGCGTATTCTTCCACGAGGGGGCGTAGGCCGCATCTGCGACGATCTGCTCGATGACCTCGTGCGGAACGGGTTTTGGCTGGTACTTACGGATGCTTCTTCTGCTTCTGATGGCCTGTATCGTTTCCATATTTGTTTCTCCTTTGCTGATGGTTTGAATGCAATGCCGATCCATAGCGTTTCTTTGGCGTTTATCATAACAGAAGCGTGCGCAAAAATCCAGTGGAAAAACAGCCGGTTCTGCCGATTCATCTTATTGCAGGCCCGTCAGCGGATTTTCCTGGCAAAATCCGTCGGTCAAACTATAGGACATGCCAAGCGTTCCAAACGGGAAATAGTGAACCGTATAATAGGCCCGTCCCGCTGAAAACTGCTCGATGGAAATGTAAATCGGCAGCAAGGGCACTTTCTTTGAGTAAACTCCCACCGACTGCGCGCGGATCTCAGCGACATACTCCTCCGGCACCTCGCACCTGCGTGAAACAAAAGGATGGGAAGAAATGCAAGCCAATATCATACCGAACAGGGCTACGATCAGCAGTGCGATCATCGCTTTTTTGTGTTTCTTCATGTTCTGTCACACCCCTGTGCGTTCCTCTGCTTTCTGTCTCTTCTCCATACGATGATCGCATGGATGATGAGGGACGCGACCGATATCGCGACAATCAGAGAGTGGGATGTAAACGGCTTGCAGTACCATTCCATCGGGTCTAACTGCGACAGCTTTGCCGTCAAATAAGAAGAAATAAAGCTCAGTATATTTCCGATAAAAATGATCGGAACGTTGTCTGTTTTCAGCGCGCAGCGGTACAAAATCACAAAGCTGACGATCATCACACCGTAATACACCATCGTCCCCGAAGTAATATCACCCTTCACAGAGAAAAATGCAAACGGTACGCAATACGCGGTGAGCAGCAGCGCTCTGATGAGCCACGATTTTTTCATAAAACCCTCCCATTTTTCTCTCAAAATCTCTCTTTCGTCATCATATCAGACCTTTTGCGCAAAGTCTACCATAGAAAAAGCGCCAGAAGGTTTCCCTTCGGGCGCTCCTTATGTTCACTTTTCTTTTCCGTAGAAGAACAGCGCCACCGTTCCCGGGCCGACGTGGGCGCCGGTGACAGGCTCGTAGACCACGTTCAGGCATTCGCCGGTGAAGCCCTTGTCCCGCAGCAGCGCGATGAGCGCCTGCGCGCCCTCTTCATTGTCTGCGTGGGCGATGCCGAGCATCTCGCTCTTGTCGAGCGCGCGGCCGTCGTAATAATTCGCAAGCTCCTGATAGGCGCGCTTCATGCCGCGCACCTTGCCGCAGGAGACGATGTGCCCCGTCTCGTCACCGCACAAAATCGGCTTGATGCTCAGCACCGTGCCGATCAGTGCCGTCGCGCTCGAAATGCGGCCGCCGCGCTTTAAGTACGCAAGGTCGTCGACCGTGAAAAACTGGCACATGTGCGGTCTTCTCGAAAGGAGATGCGCTTTGATCTCATCGAGGCTCTTTCCCTCTTCGATCATGCGCGCGGCTTCGAGCACCTGTAACCCCTCGCCAAGGGAGGCGGCGTAGGTGTCGATCGTGACGATCTTCCGCGCGGGGTATTTTTCCGTCAGCTCGCCCGCGGCGATAACCGCGGCCTGCGCCGTGCCGCTGATGCCGCCGGACATGCCGACGTAGAGCACATCGTCGCCCTGAGAGAGCGCACGCTCAAAGTAGTTCGCCATCAGGTCGGGATTGACCATCGACGTTTTGACGACCGCGCCGCGGCGCATCGCGCCGTAGAACGCCGCGCCGTCGAAATCCACATCATCGGGATAGTCCGTCTCCTTTCCGTCCACCGTGTAGGAAAACGGCACGACGGTGATGTGGTGTTGTTTCGTCAGCGCGACCGGCAGGTTCGCGGACGTATCGGTGAATAACTGGAGCATGACTCTCTTCCCTTCCTGATCCTTTGGCATTTTGACAGCTTATCACGCCACGCTCGCTTATGCAAGCAAAACCGCAGGAAACTTTACAATTTGTTCAACATTGTATGACTTTTTGGCAGAAACCGCCCTCCCACGGCACGTGGGAGAGCGCTTCTCGGAATCTCAGAATATTTTCTTACGCCTGCTCAAAGATGGCCTTCATGCACTTGTAGGTCATGTAGCAGTCGAGCTTGGCGACCGTTTCATACGGTGCGTGCATCGAGAGCACGGGCACACCCGCGTCGAGCGTGTCGATGTTGCGCTGGGCCATGAACTTGGCGACCGTACCGCCGCCGCCTGCGTCGGTCTTGCCCATCTCGGCCATCTGCCAGAAGACGCCGTTGTCGTTCATCAGCTTGCGTACCTTGCCGACGACCTCAGCGCTTGCGTCGCTCGCGCCGCCCTTGCCGCCGGAGCCGGTATACTTGCACAGCGCCACGCCGTAATTGACGAAGGCGGAGTTGCGCTTGTCGTACACGTCGGCAAAGTTCGGGTCATAGGCCGCCGTCACATCTGCGCTCAGGCAGAAGGAGTTGGCAAAGCAGTCAGAAAGCGCGACGCCCTGCGTGCGGCACATGTCGCCCATGAACCACTCAAACGCCTGAGACAGCATACCGGACACGCCCTCGGAGCCGATCTCCTCCTTGTCCGCGAAGATGCAGACCGCGGTCTTCTTCGGGGACACAGCGTCAAAAATACCTGCAAGCTCTGCATACGCGCAGACGCGGTCGTCGTGACCGTAGGACGCGATGAAGCTGCGATCAAAGCCGATGTCGCGCGCCTTGCCGGCGGGGACGACTTCGAGCTCGGCGGAGATGAAGTCCTCCTCCGTAATGCCGTACTGCGCGTTCAAATACTGGAGAACGCCGAGCTTGAAACGGTCGGAGCAGTCCTTATCTTCAAACGGCTTTCCGCCGAGCAGCACGTTCAAGCTCTCGCTCGGGATGGCCTCGTTGAGCGGCTTTTTGCCCTGCTCGCGGCCAAGGTGCGGTAAAAGGTCGTTGATGATGAACTGGGGATCGTCCTCCTTGCCGCCGATGTGGACGTCGACCTTCGAGCCGTCGCGCAGCACGACCACGCCGTGCAGCTCGAGGGGGATCGTCACCCACTGGTACTTGCGGATGCCGCCGTAGTGGTGGGTCTTGAAGTAGGCCATCTCGGCCTCCTCGTAAAGCGGGCGGGGCTTTAAGTCGAGGCGCGGGGAGTCGGTATGCGCCGCGCCAATGTTCGCGCCGTGGCTCAAGTCCTCGCTGCCGATGACAGCGAGCATGATGCCCTTGCCGCGGTTATTGAAGTAGACCTTGTCGCCGGCGCTCAGCTTCATACCCGCTTCGTAGGCCTTGAAGCCCTTCTTTTCCGCCAGCTCGATGCAGTACTCCACGCAAAGGCGCTCGGTCTTGCCGTTGTTGAGGAACTTCTTGTAGTCCTCGCAATAGGCCTCCATCGCTTTTTCATCCTCTGCGCTCAGGCGGTCATAGCCATTCTTGGGGGCGTAGAGCAGTTTTTCAGCGAGCTTGTTCTTTTCACTCATCTCTCAGTTTCCTCCTTCAAATTGTTGATGATCGTGTTGATATAGACCTCTGCCGCGTGTTCCGCCTTTTCAGCGGTCGGCAGATCGTTCACAAATTCATAATCGCACTGCGCGCGGAAATAGTCCGCGTCCTTCTGTGCCGCGATGCGCGACCTTGCATACTCCTCGGTGATGCTGTCACGCGCCATGATGCGCTTGACCCGCACCTCTTCAGGCGCCGTTACGGCGACGGTCGCGTCGCAGATCGCGCCAAGGCCGCTCTCGATGAGCTTGATAGCATCGAGGCCGATGATCTCCGCGTTCGTCGCCGCCATTTTCTGCGCCAGCGCGCGCGGGATGTGCTCGTGCACGATGGCGTCGAGCTCGGCGAGCTTTTTTCTGTCCTTGAAGACGATCAGGCCGATGGCGTGGACGTCCACGCTGCCGTCCTGCCGAAAAATGACATCGCCGAACGCCTCGCGCAGCGCGCGCAGCAGCGGCTCGTCATCTTTTAACATCTCGTGATAGACCGCGTCGCAGTCGAGCACGCATGCGCCCTTTCTTTCAAGCGCGCGCAGAAGGCTCGTCTTCCCCGCGCCCGTGCCGCCGGTGATGCCGATGACGATCTTGCCGTCGTCCGCGTCCTCCACATGGAAGCCCGCGGCCTTTTTGAGGCGGTTGCCGATGGCAAGGCCAAGGCCTTTACTGTCCGGACACTGTGCCCAGATCTCGCCCACATTCGTCTCGTCGAACGTCCGCAGCGCGTCGAAGACGTGCTGCGCCTGCGCGCGCTTATCGTCGCTCGCACCGAGGGGGTGGACGATGTGCCCGTCGAAGAGCCGCGTGAACTCGTTAAAGCAGATGATGCCGGACTTCTCGCCCGCGTGTGTGAGCAGATAGCGCGCGCTCGCCTTCGCTCCGCCGGTCACGACCGTGACGGGGGCCTTAGGCGCATAGTGGCGGTACTTCATGCCCGGGGCGCGCGGCTTTTCGCCGTCATTCATCTTCTGCGTCACGGCCTTGTCGACCGTCACCTCGCCCAGCGCATCGCGCAGGCTCTCGAGCGGCAGTCCGCCCGGGCGCAACAGCTGCGGCGGCGTGACCGTCAGGTCGATGATCGTCGACTCCACGCCCACCTGACAGGGGCCGCCGTCGACGATACCATCGATCTTGCCCCACATGTCCTCGCGCACGTGCTCTGCCGTCGTGCAGCTTGGGCGGCCCGAGGTGTTCGCGCTCGGCGCGGCGACCGGCACGCCGGATGCTTCGATGATGGCGCGCGTGACCGCATGGTCGGGACATCTCATGCCGACGGTCTCGAGCCCGCCGGTCGTGCGCAGCGGCACGCAGGGCTTTTTCTTTAAGATCATCGTCAGCGGGCCGGGCCAGAAGCGCTCGGCCAGCTTGTAGGCCGCGTCCGGCACGTCCTCACAGTAGCGCGTAAGCCAACTTGCATCTGGAATGTGCAGGATGAGCGGGTTGTCCTGCGGGCGGCCCTTGGCCTCGAAAATGTGCAGCACGGCGGTCTCGTCCAGGCCGTCCGCGCCAAGGCCGTAGACCGTCTCCGTCGGGATGGCCAGAAGCCCGCCGCGGCGCAGAATGTCCGCCGCCTGCGCGATGCTCTCTTTATCCTCCACCGTGCGGAGGGTAAACCATTTTGTCTCCAATGTTCTCTCTTCTTTCTTAGCCCTCGGTGCTCTCGCGCAGCTTTTCGGCCTGCTCCTGCATCGTGAGCGCGTCGATGATGGGGTCTAAATCGCCGTTCATCACGGCGTCGATGTTGAAATTCTTGTTCTCGCCCGTCAGGCGGTGGTCAGTCACGCGGTTTTGCGGGAAGTTATAGGTGCGGATGCGCTCGTTGCGCATGCCGCTGCCGACCTGCGCGCGGCGCTCGCTCGTGATCGCACCCTCCACGCGCTCGCGCTCAGCCTCGTAGAGCTTGCTCGCGAGCATCGCCATACACTTGGCGCGGTTCTGGAGCTGGGAGCGCTCCTCCTGACACGAAACGACGATGCCCGTCGGCTTATGGATGAGGCGCACGGCGGAGCTCGTCTTGTTGACGTGCTGGCCGCCTGCGCCGGAAGCGCGGTAGACCTGCATCTCAATGTCTTCGGGCCGGAGGTCGACGTCGACCTCCTCCATCTCCGGCAGCACGGCGACCGTCGCGGTCGAGGTGTGCACGCGCCCGCCGGACTCCGTCTCCGGCACGCGCTGGACGCGGTGGACGCCGGATTCAAACTTGAATCTCGAATACGCCCCATCGCCGCTGACAATAAAGTCAGCTTCCTTAACACCGCCCAACTCCGTATCGTTGTAGTTGAGCAGCTCCACGCGGTACCCCCGCTTTTCCGCGTACATCGCATACATGCGGTAGAGGTCGGCGGCAAAAAGCGCGCTCTCCTCCCCGCCCACGCCGCCGCGGATCTCGACGATGACGTTTTTGTCGTCGTTCGGGTCGCGCGGCAGGAGCAGCACGCGCAGCTCGTCGAAAAGGCGCTCTTTTTCCGCCTTGGCAGTGTTCAATTCCTCCTGCGCCATGTCCTTGAGCTCGGGATCGGATACAAGCTCCAGCGCCTGCACGATGTCGTTCTCGCACTTCTGGTACGCGCGGTAGGTCTCCACCACGGCGGAAAGCTCCTTCTGCTCGCGCGTGAGCGCGCGCAGCTTCTTTGGGTCAGCGTAAATTTCCGGCACTTCGAGCAGCTCGCCGATCTCGTCATAGCGGCGCGCGAGCTGTTTGAGCTTTTCCCACATCAGGCCTTGTCCTCCGCAATGAAGTCAGAGCAGGCCTTGACGAACTGGTCTCGCCAGAAGTGGTAGCCCGCGGAATCGGGGCAGAGCGAGACCTCCGCCACGTGCGGCGTCTGCAAATAGAGGTCCATCTGGCGGAAGACGTCCTTATAGTCCTGCTCGCTCTTGTGCGTGATGAGATACGCCGCGTTCTGGATCTCATAGCCGCGGCGCTTCAAAAAGCCGCGAATAACGCTCGAACAGCGGCCCGCCCACACGGGCGTGCCGAGGATGACGAGCTTGTAGTCCGACAGCGGCTTCTGGCATTTCGGGCGTGAAACCGCACTCGTGCGCTTGTGCATCGCGTCAAAGCAGCAGCGAAGGTAGCCCATCGTGCCGCTGCGGTCGACCTTGTCGCGAATTTCGAGACATTCGCAGTCCAGCGCCTCGGCGACCTCCTCCATGGCTTTTTTCGTGTTTCCCGTGCGGGAATAGTAAAGGCATAAAATGTTATCGTTCATACTCAGTTTCCTCTCAGCAGGAGCCAACCGGTGGCAAAGGCCTCCCGCACATAGTAGTTGAGCTGTAAGGCATCGTAATAGGCGCTGCGCGGCAGCGTCGCCGCCACGCCGCAGGCCGCATCTGTTCCGGCGATGCGCCCCGCCCTAAAAATATGGTAGTCGTTCGTGACAAAGGCGAACATGTCGCCCGCATCAAGCCCCAGCTCCGCCATGATCTCTTCGCTGTAAGCAAAGTTCTCCTGCGTACTGGTCGATCGGTCCTCGCGGTAGATGCGGCTCTCGTCCACGCCGTGGGCGATGAGCCAGTCGGCCATGCAGTCGGCCTCGGAGATATCCTCCCCCGGCCCCTGACCGCCTGAGCAGATGATGGGGATGTCCGGCTTGTCCGCGATGAAGTCAAGCGCCGCCTGCAGCCGCGACGAGAGCATCAGCGACGGCGTCGTGCCGTTCACGCCCGCGCCCAAAATAACCACGCACTGCGCGTCTTCCGCGCGCCCGTCCGTGTGCGCGCCGCGAATAACAAGCGATTCAAGATACCCGAATGCGACAAGCCCTAGGCACACGAGCGCGAGCAGAACGCGTTTTCCCCACTTTGCCCACGCATGCTCTTTGTACTGCTCGAGCATCGCAAAGACGATCAAAAGCGCCGTCAGGCACCAGAACAGCAGTCCTGCAAAGCGCACACCCGGGACGGCCCGGCACGCCGCGCCGAGCACGGCACAGGCTGCTGCCGCCGTCCACAGTCTTTTCTGTCTCTTCATGGTATGTTCCTCATTCGCCCGCCTGCTCGGCGAGCGTTTCCCACTTTTCCATCAGCTCGCTGAGCTTCTGCTCGGCGGCTTCCTTCTCCTTATAAATTTCGCTGTAGCGCTCGTAGTCGCCGCCCGCCTCTTCGAGGCGCTGCTCGATCTCGGCGATGGCGGTCTCCTGCGCGGAAATTTCCTTTTCACAGATGGTGAGCTGCCGCCGCGCCTGCTGGGCAGAGCGGTTCGGCTTCGGTTTTTCTGTAACCGTCTTTTCCTTTACAGCCTTTGGCGTGTGGTCGATCTTGTTCTGCGCCTCCAGTGCCTTGACCTGCCGGTAGCGCGCAAAGCCCATCGGATAGTCGGTGATGACGCCGTTTTCAAGCTCCCACACACGCGTTGCAAAGCGGTTGATGAAATAGCGGTCGTGACTCACGAACAGGAGCGTCCCGTCGTAGCTCTCCACCGCCTCTTCGATCCACTCGCGCGACGCGATATCGAGGTGGTTCGTCGGCTCGTCGAGGATCAGGAGATTCACTTCCTCATCCATCAGGATGCAGAGCTTGAGGCGCGAAAGCTCGCCGCCCGAGAGCACGCTGACGCTCTTAAAAACGTCCTCGCCCGTGAAGTGGAACGCGGCCAGGCGGTTGCGCGCGCTCTGCGGCGTGATGTTGCGCTTGGAGTAGAGCATCGTGTCGACCAAGTTTCGTTCCGGCACGTCGAATTCGACGATCTGCGGCAGGTACGCGATGCGCACCGACGGGCCGAACTTGATCTTGCCCTCGTCGGGATATTCCTCTTCCATCAGCATCTTGATGAGCGTCGACTTGCCCGTGCCGTTGTCGCCAATGAGCGCGATGCGCTCGCCGCCGCGCACCTGCAAGTCCACGTCGTGGAACAGCACACGGTCGCCGAAGCTCTTTTTGAGCTTTTTGAGCGCGAACACCTCGTCGCCGTAGAACTCCTGCGACTTGAACTGCGCGCTCAGTGCCCGTTCCTTCGTCGGCTTGTCCGTCGTGCGCATACGCTCGATGCGCTTTTCCATCGACAGCGCGCGGCGGTACGTCTTGTCCATGCCCTTGAAGGCAAACATGCGCAGCTGCTCGGCGCTCTTTTCAAGCTGGGCAATCTTGGCCTGCTCCTTTTCGTATTGGCGCATCTTTTCCAGGTAGCGGCGCTCTTTTTCCACCGCGTAGAAGCTGTAGTTGCCGCTGTAAAACTCCGCCTTGCCGTCGAGCACCTCAATGACGCGCGTGATGGTACGGTCCAAAAAGTAGCGGTCATGCGAGATGGCGACGACCGTACCCTTGAACGTCGAGAGATACTGCTCCAGCCATTCGATGGCGTGCAGGTCCAAATGGTTCGTCGGCTCGTCGAGAAGTAAAATATCCGTATCCTCCAAAATGAGGCGGCCGAGGTTCACGCGCGTCTTTTCACCGCCCGAGAGCGTGTCAAACAGGCGCTCGCGCATCTCCGGCGGGATGGAAAGGCCGTTGGCAACCTTGTTGATGGGCGTCTCGGTGTCGTAGCCGCCGAGACCCTCGAACTTGGCCGAAAGCTCGCCGTAGCGGCGCAGCGTCTCTTCGCTCTCGTCGCCGCTTGCCATCTGCTGGGAGAGGGAGTTCATCTCGTCCTCCATCCTCTGCATGCGCGAAAACGCACTCTTGAGCACGTCTTCGACCGTGTAGCCCTCGGGATACACGGGGATCTGTGAGATGAGACCGAGCCTGCGGCCCGAGGCGATGCTCACCTCGCCCGCGTCGTAGTCGAGCTCGCCCGTCAGGATGCGGAAGAGCGTCGTCTTGCCCGCGCCGTTTTTGCCGAGAAGACCCACGCGCTCGCCCGTGTCGATCTGAAAGGTGATGCCGTCCAGTATTTTCTTTTCGAGGTCAAAGGACTTGATGAGTCCCGTAACACTGATGTCGATCATGCTTTGGTCAGTTCCTCTACGATCTTCTCAAAGTGCATGGAGTGCGAGGCCTTGACGAGCATCGCCGTCTCCGCCGTGAACGCCGCCTTGACGGCGCCCATCGCCTCGTCCACGCTCCCGAACCACTGCGCAGAGGGGTTCCCTTCTGTAAAGTATTTTGCCCGTGCGCCGATTGCGATGACAGTGTCGATGCCGAGCTCTTTGGTGAGTTCTCCGATTTCCTTATGCGCACGCTCGGTGAGCTCTCCGAGCTCCGCCATATCGCCGATGACGGCGGCCTTTTTGCCGCCGCTCGCGCCCAATACGCGCAGCGACGCCGCCATCGACTGTGGACCCGCGTTGTAGCAGTCGTCGAGCAGGCGGCGGTTTTCAGAGAACGTGATGACGTGCATGCGTGAGCCCGCGGGCTCATAAGCCGCGACGCCGCGCTCGATCTCCTCTTTGGTCTCGCCAAGGTACTCACCGATGGCCGCGGCCATCGCCGCGGAGTAGACCATGTGCTTTCCCGGCACGGGGATGGAGAGCGCGTAACGCTCCTTTGCCGTCGTCACGACGCAGCGAATGCCGTCGATGCCAAGGTCTTCGACCTCGCTGACGCGGACATCGCAGTGCTCGGACAGGCCGCAGCGCAACGTTTTCTGCGGCAGAGAGACGGTGTTCAAAAGCTCGTCGTCGCCGTTTAAGACGGCGAGGCCGTCTTTTTTGAGGTTTTCAAAGATCTCGCACTTGGCCTTCAGAATGTTCTCGCGCGATCCGAGGTATTCAATGTGCATGTCGCCGACGTTCGTGATGACGGCGATATCGGGCTTCACCATCTCGCCAAGATACCGGATCTGCCCCGCGCGGTCCATGCCCGTCTCGATCACCGCCGCCTGATGCGCGCGGGAGAGGCCCAGCAGCGTCTGCGGCGTGCCGATCTCGTTATTATAGTTGGCCGCGGTCTTGAGCGTATGGAACTTCACGCCCAGTACCGAGGCGATCATTTCCTTTGTTGTCGTCTTGCCGACGCTGCCCGTCACCTGCACAAAGGGAATAGAAAACTGCGCACGGTACCACGCGGCCAAGTCCTTGAGCGCAAGCAGCGTGTCAGGCACCTTGATGTAAAACTTTCCGGGCAGCAGCGTTTCCGGCACGCGGGCGCACAGACAGCCCTCCGCGCCCGTGGAAATCGCCTTTTCGATATAGTCATGCCCGTCGAAGCGCTCGCCGACGAGCGGCACGAAAACTTCACCCGCTTTGACGGTGCGGCTGTCGGTGTTCACGCCGAGGATCTTCGCTGTCTCATCTCCCTGCAGCAGCTCGCCGTGCACCGCCGCGAGCAGCTCCTTTACCGTGATGGTCTCCATTTACAGCCCTCTTTTCTGCTTCAGCGACTCTTCGACGATCTTTTCACACAGTTCCTCGTAGCTGATGCCGACCGCCGCCGCCTCCTGCGGAAGAAGGCTCGTCTTCGTCATGCCGGGCAGCGTGTTGATCTCAAGGAAGTACGGCGTACCGTCCGGCGTGACGATGAAGTCCGCGCGGGAGTAGACGCTCAGCCCGATCAGGCGGTAGACCGTCTCGGTCGCGGTGCGCACGCGCATCTCCCAGTCCTCGGGGATGGGAGACGGGCAGATCTCCTCCGCCGCGCCGGCCTGATACTTGTTCGCGTAGTCATAAAAGCCCGTCTTCGGGATAATTTCGATGGAGGGCAGCGCCTTGCCCGCGATGATACCAACCTGGATCTCGCGGCCGGAGATGTACTGTTCGAGCACGACCTGCGCACCGAACTGTAAGCACTCTTCAAGCGCTTTTTTGAGCTCCGCGCCCGTATGCGCGATGGAGACGCCGACAGACGAGCCATTGGCGACCGGCTTGACGACACAAGGGAGCTTCGTTTCCGACACAAGGCGCGCGATGTCGCCTTCCGTGTAGCGCACGGTGCGCCACTGCGGCGTGATGACATATTCCGACACAAGACGCTTCGTCAGGTCCTTATCCATCGCAATGGCGCTCGATAAGTAGCCCGCGCCGGTATAGGGGATGCCGAGCAGGTCGAACGCCGCCTGCACGCGGCCATCCTCGCCGCAGGTGCCGTGCAGCGCCAGAAAGACGACGTCCGCCTTGGCGCACACATCGAGCACGCCGGGACCGAAAAGGCTCTTGCTCTGGTCCTTGCGGCTCGCGCGCACGGCGGCGAGATCAGGCTCTGCCTCAGCGACGGAATAGTCGCCGCAGAAGCCGTCCGGTGCGTCGAAAACATCTTCGAGCTTACCGTCGTAGTCTTCAAAGCCCATGAACATATCCACCAGAATGGCCTGATGTCCGCGCGCTCTCAGCGCGCGGCAGATCTTGTTGCCGCTCGAGAGCGACACATTGCGCTCCATGCTCAGGCCGCCTGCTAAAACAACGATACGCATACCGTTTTCCTCCTTATTTTTGAAAGGAACGTCGCCGTCCCCGTTTATCCATACTATACTAATCTATACTTTACCACAGCTTTTTCCCAAATACAAGCAAAAGAGAGCGGCGTGAAAACCGCTCTCTTTTGTTCGCTTTTCTCACTTTTTGCCCTTAGCCGAAAATGCCGGAGAGCAGTCCGCCCTTTCCCGCGCGTCCGTCCTTGAGCGTCATCGCCGCGCTGAGGATCTCTGCCGCCTGCGCACGTGTCACGCCCGAGCGCATCTCGTCAGTGGAAAAACGCCCACTCTCGATCACGCTGACGGACTGCAAATTCGCCACCGCCTGTGCGCACCAGGCGTTGTCCGCGTCCTGCACGTCGTAGTCCGAGAGGTCCACGTCCGTCACGCGAAGCAGCCGGTTCAGCACGACCGCGGCCTCATTGAGCGTAATGGCGTCATTCGCGCGAAAGGCAACGCCCTCCGCCGTGCTGACGCCGGACACAACACCCGCATTCAGCGCGCTCACGGCGTAGCCCTTCGCCCAGGTCGGTATGCTCGCATCGTCGCAGAAGCCAGTCATCTGCACATTCTCCGCGCTCACGTCCATTGCCGCGAGCGCCATCGCGACAAATTCACCACGTGAGAGCGTGCGCTCGGGCTCAAAGAAATAGCTGTCCCCGATCTTCGCGCCCACAAACACACCGTGCTCGGCAAGATCGACCGCCGCCGTATGCGCACGGCTGCCGCCCATATCAGCGTAGCAGACGCCGCTATTTGCCTTTTCGATTGTGATGCTCACCGTCGCGGGCAGCGAGATGTTGCCGTAGGCGTCGATCGCCGTGTAGGTGAAGCTGTCCGTCCCCAGCTTGCCGCCCGGCGTGTAGACAAAGCCGAGGCCGTCCTCCGTCAGCGCGACCATGCCCTTTTTCGGCTCCTGCGCGATGGCAAAGGTCACCTCGTCGCCCTCGTTGTCCACCGCGCGGAATTCGCCCTCATACGCGACGCCGCGGTAGACCTTGATCTCCATGTTCTCTGCCACCGGCGCGCCGTCGACAGCTTTCGCCTCCTCTTTTCCCTTGCCGAACAGCGCCGACGCACTCTGCATCGGCACGAGGGTAAGCAACAACAGCGCCATCACAAACGGCAGCGCGCGCCAGAATTCTTTTCGCTTTTCCATATTGAAATGCTCTCCTTCCAAATAAAACTTGCGGAGTTATTGTTTACCGCGCGGTGAAAAGTATGCAAAATTGCATTTCTACAGCGCAAAGCGCTGCTCCTTGTTCCCCGCGCCGCGCAGGGGGACGCGGACAAGGGGGCCATTCTCTTTCGCAAAAGAGAATGGCCCCCTTGAACCCCCAAGAGAAAGGTTTTGATCGGCAGTCTCAGGCTTGAATGGCCCTTGTGCCTCCGGAATGAGAATACCTGCGCGCGGCGTTGCCGCGTTTGGTGTTGCTATACGACTTGGCCTACTTCTACTACCCGCTGCCGCTCTGCTCATCTTGTTTTTGTGCAGCCTAATCACCTACTATCGGCAATACATATCGTCTTGGTAATGCGTACTGCGGCGAGCGAAGCAATGCCGCCTTGGCAGGCAACAACAGAATTGATAAAATCCAAAGTAGACGGAAATTGCGTAAGACCTCCGACACGCAGGCAAAGCGACAGTGAAGATAGAAGAAAGTCAAATCGTTTAGATACATCATCAAGCAGGCACCTGATTGCGCAGCGCGTGCAGTTCTTCAAGCCGCAATCTGACAATACAAAGTCTTTCTCTTGGGGTTCCAAAGGGGATATTCTCTTTTGCGAAAGAGAATATCCCCTTTGACCCGTGCAGCGCCTTTGGCGCTGCTTCCTCGCGGCACACGTGCCGCGACTCACTTTGCACCTGAGCAAAACTGCACAGAGAATTTTTCAAAAACCTATTGACTTTTTCAAAGTCAGAAGTTATACTTGAACAGCCGCTTTGAATGGGCTTAAAGTTTCGGAAGGTTTCGAGACTTTTCGAACGCCCCCGACAGCGAGTCCGTAATTAAGGAAAGAGGTGCAAGTAATGCAAGCGATCATCGTTACCGGCGGTAAGCAGTATGTTGTGAACGAGGGCGACACCCTGTTCATTGAGAAGCTCCCCGTCGAGGCGGGCGACGCCGTTACCTTCGATCAGGTTTTGGCGATCGTTGACGGCGAAAACACCAAGTTCGGCACTCCCGTGGTGGAGGGCGCGAAGGTGGAGGCCACTGTCGTTAAGAACGGCAAGGGCAAGAAGGTCCGTGTCTACAAGTACAAGGCCAAGAAGGGCTATCACAAGCGTCAGGGTCATCGTCAGCCTTATACCAAGGTTGAGATCGGCAAGATCTCCGTCTAAGGCATGACCACTGTTACATTCCTCACTGAGGGGAAGCGCATCATCGGTTTTGATGCTAAGGGCCACAGCGGTTACAGTGAAGAGGGCAGCGATATCGTCTGCGCGGCAGTCACAAGTGCGGTCCGCCTTGTGGAAAGCACCGTGAACGATGTTTTAGGCCTCGCCGCTTCCGTCAAGGTCCATGAACGCTCCGGCGCTGTGGAATTCCGGCTCCCCGGCGGTCTGTCCGCCACGAACGAGAGCACCTGTCAGGCTCTTTTAACGGGTTTGATGCTGCTCTTTTCCGAGCTGCACAGCGAATATCCGGACAATATCGAAGTCATGGAGGCGTAAGCCCCCTGTTCCGATCATCTTACAGAAAGGATGGCAAATCACCATGCTGAACATCGGTCTTCAGTTTTTCGCCCACAAGAAGGGCGGCGGCTCCACGAAGAACGGCCGCGACTCTAACGCCAAGCGCCTTGGCCCCAAGCGCGCTGACGGTCAGTTCGTTCTCGCCGGCAACATTCTTGTGCGCCAGCGCGGCACCCACATCCATCCGGGCGTGAACGTCGGTATCGGCTCTGACGATACTCTCTACGCCAAGGAGAGCGGCGTGCTCCGTTTCGAGCGTCTCGGCAAGGATCGTAAGCAGGCTTCTGTTTACCCCGCTGAGTAATTGCACAATGAAGAGCCTCGAGCGAATGCTCGGGGCTCTTTTCTTTATCTTTTCCGCAGGAGGTCACTTTTCATGCTCAAGGCAGTTTTGATGGATATCGACGACACGCTGCTCGACTTCGGCAAATGCGCCGAGCAGGCCATGCGCATCGGCTTTGCCGAATGGGGTCTCCCCTATGACGATTCCACTTACGCGACGTTCACGCGCATCAATGACGGCCTCTGGCTCATGATCGAGCGCGGCGAGCTCACGACGCAGCAGCTTTTTGAATTCCGCTGGAACCGCATCTTCGAGGCCCTCGGCATCCAGGCCGACGGCGCCGCGTTTGAAAAGCGGTTTTTGGACCTCCTCTACGAGACGGCCATCCCAGTCGACGGCGCGGACGAGATCTGCCGCTACCTCAAGGAAAAATATATCCTCTGCGCGGCGAGCAACGCCTTCCACGACCAGCAGCTCAACCGGCTTGAAATGGCGGGACTTCTCCCCTATTTTGACCATGTGTTCGTTTCAGAGTCACTCGGCTACCGCAAGCCCGAAAAGGCGTTTTTCGATGCCTGCCGCGCTTTTCTTCCCGATGTTGCCGCAGATGAGTGCATCATGATCGGCGACTCGCTGACCGCCGACATTTCCGGCGGCAAGGCGGCAGGCATGAAAACGATCTGGTACAACCATACGCACCGCCCCGTTCCGGAGCGCTGCGAGGCCGACCAGATCGTCGATTCGCTGCTCAAATTAAAGAACCTGCTGTAATTTAAGAGATCGCTTCCGCGCCGACGGTGTATTCCCAGCCGTTATCGCCGCGGGAGGCCGTACACTTCGTAAAGTAATACGCGCCGAGCGGCGAGCGCCACTTTTCAGCGCTGAAGCAGACCACCGGCAGTGAAAAGCTCTCCCCCTCCGCGCTTTCATCGGGCGTGATGGTAAAGAGCAGACCGTTCGTGAACGAATAGGCCGTGCTGCCGCCCTCCAGCTTTTCGCCCATGAGGTAGCCCTCCTCGCGCAGCTCGTCAAACGTCATCGTCAAGCCCTGTACGCCGTGCTTCTGCGCATAGATGTAGGCGACCGCCGCCTTTTCGCCCGCGGTCAGCCCGCCGGGTGCCTTGCTCAGATCGACGCTCACGACCTCCGCGCCGCCGTTGAGCCCGTCGTCCGTGTTCCACAGATCCTCAAGCACCTGCAAGTAGAGGCCGCAGAGGTCATACTGCGCATTCTCCTCACGCGAGAGCGACACGGCCACCACCTGTGAAAACTTCGCAGGATATGTCTCCTGCACGCCGCCGGTGTACCAGACCTCGGCGCTCATGCCGCTTTCGATCTCGGAAGCGGACACACTGCCGCCGTCTAAGTACAGCGTCACGCCTTCGAGCGGCAGGGCGTAGACCTCCGTCTCTCCCGCTAAAATGAGCGTACCGTTTTCACCGTCGCCCACGACGCGCAGCGTCATCGTGTCCGCGCCGGCGTACTGCGGCTCAGGATTGGGCGTGTCATTTCCGTCTTCGTTATCGTGCCCGCCCTTCGTGCAGGCCAAAAGCGCCGCCGTTACGGCGACGACCATCATCAATGCAAGCAGTCTTTTCAAGGTTTCCGCTTCCTTTCCCGTTGTGTCTTTTCCTTTGACGAAAGGGAGCACAAAAAAGTTCCCAACTTTTTACGATTTTTTCTTTTTTGTGAAACGTTCCGTTTTTCTTGACGAATCGTCAAAAAACGGATAAACTATTTGTTTAGGAATAACAAGAATTCAAGGAGGTGCCAACATGGCAGCATCTTTTATTGATAAGGCGCGCATCTTCTGCCGCGCGGGCAAGGGCGGCAATGGCGCGGTGGCGTTCCACCGCGAAAAGTACGTCTCCGCGGGCGGCCCCGACGGCGGCGACGGCGGCAACGGCGGCAATATCGTCCTCGTTGTCGACGACAACATGTCCACGCTGATGGACTTTCGCTACAAGCGCAAATACGTCGCCGACAACGGCATGGACGGTCAGGGCGCGCGCAAGTTCGGCAAGCAGGGCAAGGATCTCACGATCCGCGTGCCGCGCGGCACCGTCGTGCGCGACGCGGAATCGAACGAGATCATCAAGGATATGTCCGACTCCGAGCCGTTCATCCTCTGCCGCGGCGGCAAGGGCGGCTGGGGCAACGCGCATTTCGCAACGCCGACGCGTCAGGCGCCCCGTTTTGCCAAATCGGGCCTTGAGGGCGAGGAGCACGATGTCGTGCTCGAGCTGAAGCTGCTGGCCGACGTCGGCCTCATCGGCTTCCCGAATGTCGGCAAGTCGACGCTTCTTTCCGTTGTGTCGAAGGCGCGCCCCAAGATTGCAAACTACCACTTCACCACGCTCTACCCCAACCTCGGCGTCGTGTACGTCGACGAGGGCGTTTCGTTCGTCATGGCCGACATCCCCGGCATCATCGAGGGCGCAGCCGAGGGCGCGGGCCTTGGTCACGACTTCCTGCGCCATATCGACCGCTGCCGCCTGCTCGTTCATGTCGTCGACGTGTCGGGCAGCGAGGGCCGCGACCCGGTCGAGGACTTTGACGCCATCAACGCAGAGCTCTCGCAGTATTCCCCCGACCTTGCCACCCGCCCGCAGATCGTCGTCGCGAACAAGACCGACATCATGGAGGACGAGAGCCTGCTCGAAAAGCTGCGCGCGCATGTCGAGCCGCTCGGCTATCCCCTCTTCGCCCTGTCCGCCGCGTCGCACACCGGCACGCGCGAGCTCGTGCTCAAGATCGCCGAAAAGCTCTCCACACTCCCGCCCGTCACGGTCTATGAGCCCGAGTACGTTCCCAAGCCCGTGAAGATCGACGCGAGCGAGCCGCTCAAGATCACCGTCGAGGACAACACCTACATTGTCGAGGGCAAGTGGCTTGAACGCCTTATGAGCAACGTCAACTTCGGTGACTACGAGAGCCGGATGTTCTTTGATAAGATGCTGCGAGAAAACGGCGTTTTCCAGCAGCTTGAGGACCTTGGCATCAAGGACGGCGACATCGTCAGCATGTACGAGCTCGAATTCGAGTATCAGCACTAATTTCTTTCGGGAGATGATCTCATGTCCATCAGCCTGTGCGAGGACTGCGTTTATTACAGCTACGATGAAGAGTCCGACAGCTACTACTGTGACGAGCAACTCGATGAGGACGAGATGGCGTCGTTCCTGCGCGGCAAGCTGACCGCCTGTCCGTTCTACCATCCGGGACAGAGCGACTATTACCTCGCGGGAAAGCAATAAAAATCGCAAAAAGGGAGCACGCGCAAGCGTGCTCCTTTTCTGTCAGTCTCGATCAAAATGTGATGCGCATCTGGTGCCAGACAACGCCGCCGTGCACGGACTTGTCTGTCACGCCCTCGTCGACAAAGCAGAACTTCGCGTAGTAGTCGACGAGCCGCTGTTTGCAGGTCAGGACTGCACCCTTTCTCCCCTGCTTTCTCGCATCCTCAACGGCACGGTGGAGCAGTTCGCCCGCGTAGCCGTTTTTTCGGTACTCCGGCAAGGTGTTCAGACCGAAGAGCATCTGCCACGCGCCATTTTCGTCGTGCATGGATGCTTTTGCGTACATTTCGTCGGTCAGGTCTGGCTCGTCCGTCACAAAGCCGTCGAGAAACGCGATGAGCTTGTCGCCCTCGAACATCAGCCAGAAGTGGTCGCCGTAATATTTGATTCGCTCGGCGAATTCCTCTTTTGTCGCTGCCTCGGCCACGGGAAAGCACTCGGCTTCCACCGCCGCGACCGCGTCCAGATCGTTCATCGTTGCTGTTCTGATCTCCATGGTTCTGCCCTCTCTATTTAGTCCCACTTTTCACGGCTGAGCTCGCGCATGTAGCCAGCCGTAATGATACCGGTGGGCAGCGCAACGATGGCGATTCCCATGAACGACGACATCATGCTCACGATGCGGCCGATCTCGCTCGTCGGATAGATGTCGCCATAGCCGACGGTCGTCAGCGTGACGACCGCCCAGTAGATGGCGTCGAAAAACGTGTCAAAGCTGTCGGGCTCCACCTGGAACATGATGAGCGCCGACAGCGCGATATACCCGCCCGCCAGCACACACACCGCCGCGAGTGCTCGTTTCTCGCGCTTGATGACATTCAAAATAAGTTCAAAGCTGTGCGAGTAGCGCAGGAATTTGAGCGCCTTGAGCGCTTTGTTGAGGCGGAAAAGCCTAAACAGCTTGAACCCCGACGACAGCATCGTCAGCGACGGCAGGATGGACAGCAGGTCTACAATACCGAAAAAGCTGAACGGATAGCGCAAAAACGCCCATTTCCCGCTCTTTTCGTACTTTAGGTCCGCCGTCCACCAGCGCAGCAGATAGTCCACGATGAACACCGTGACCGTTGCGCGGTCGAGCCATATAAACAGCGCATTTGTCTCCTTGAAGCACAGCGGCACGATACTCGCCGCGATGCACACGAGCATGAAGCGGTCGTAAATGAGACTGTCGCGGTCGTCCTTGTCCGCGACCTCGATGACCTCGTAGATTTTTCTTCGCAAACTCATGCCGTCACTCCCTTGCGCCGGGCAGAAAGCGCTGCTCGACCTCTTCCGCGCTCATCTGCCCGCCGGAGAGCTCTGTGAGCGCGGTGGAAAAGTCCGCCGTCTTCTGCACGGGCAGAAGAAACGTGAGCGTCACGGCAGCGCCGTAATCGCTCGACTCGATCCTGCCCTCGTGTCCCTCGATCAGCAGCTTTATGCGCTCGAACATCGGGTACGGGCATTCGAGCAGCAGCACGGAAAACGGCTGCATCCGCGCCTTGCCCGCATTGTCAAGTGCGTCCTTCGCCGCCTTAGCGTAGGCGCGCGTCAGCCCGCCCGCACCGAGCAGAATCCCGCCGAAGTAGCGCGTCACGATGCACACGACGTTTTCGACGTTTTCGCGCTGGAAGACGTTCAGCATCGGCTGCCCTGCCGTGCCCTGCGGCTCGCCGTCGTCGCCGTAGCGAACGGTACCGTCGTGCAGGACGAAGCACCAGCAATTGTGGCGCGCGTCGTAGTATTTCTTTTTCATCTCGTCGATGCGCGCGCGGGCCTCCGCCTCGCTCTCCACAAGGAAAACGTGGCTGATGAAGCGCGAGCGCTTTTCTTCAAACTCGCTCTCCGCGCTCTCGTATGGGACAAGGTACTCTGTCATGGTTTCAAGGTTCCTTTCAGCGGGTTTTCTCCCACTTTTCTTTCGTAAGGGCGTAAAAAAGCGTCGGCCGCAGCGCATCGTCCACAAGCGCCGGCCTTTCACAGGTCAGCTGATAAGAAAAGCCACACTTTTCGATCACGCGCTTTGACTTTTCATTGCCGGCATAGTGCGAACACCAGACCCGCTGTGCGCCTTTATCCTCAAAGCAGTACCTCAGCAGCTCTCGCACGGCTTCGGGGATAAGCCCCTGACCCCAGAACGGGCGGCCGATCCAATAGCCGATTTCCGGCTCACTCCCGATTTCTGGCGCTTCCGTCGGAAACACGCCGATGGAGCCGACAGGCTCGTCTGGCCGTTCCTTCAAAATGACTGCAAACGTGTCCGGCTCCGAGAGGACGGTTCGGATGATCTCGCGGGAGTTCTCCACGCTCGTATGCGCCGGCCAGCCCGCGGCGGGGCCGACGAGCGGGTCGCTCGCGTAGCGATAGCAGCTCTCCGCGTCGCTCTCTTCCCATGGACGCAGGAGAAGGCGCTTCGTTTCGAGCGTCATTCCTCCCAGTCCTCCTTCGGCTCCTGATAGCCCTCGATATAGTCCTTGACCTGGCCGATGACGCGCGGCACACAGGTGGCGACAATGTCGATGGTCTCGCCATATTCGACGGATTCGACCTTCGCCTCGCGGTAGAGCATATCGAGAAGCCCGCCCTTGTCATAGGGCAGGTGGATCGTCACGCGGCGCGTGCCCTTGTCGAGGAGCTTGTCGATGCGCGCAAGCAGCTCATCCACGCCCTCGCCGGTCTTGGCGCTGATGTTGACGCTGTCCTCCCCGTGCGGGCGGATATCGCCGAAGTAGAGGTCGGACTTGTTGTAAACGCGCAGGCAGGGAATTTGCTGCGCGCCGAGCTCTTCGATGAGCTCGTCCACGATCTGCGCCTGCTCGAGCCAGTGCGGGTCGGAAATGTCGATGACGTGCAGCAGAAGGTCGGCGTATTCGAGTTCCTCGAGCGTTGCCTTGAAGGCCTCGACCAGCTGATGCGGCAGCTTGCGGATAAAGCCGACCGTGTCGGAGATCACGACATCCAGCGTGTCGGACACCGTGAGAAGGCGCGTCGTCGTGTCCAGCGTGTCAAACAGGCGGTTATTCGCGGGAATGCCCGCGCCGGTCAGCGCGTTCAAAAGCGTCGACTTGCCCGCGTTCGTGTAGCCGACGATAGCGACGACGGGAATTTCATTCTTGCTGCGGCGGTCGCGCTGCGTGGCGCGCACGCGGCGCACCTCTTCAAGGTCCGCCTTCAGCTTGTCGATCTTTCTGTGGATGTGGCGGCGGTCGGTCTCAAGCTGCGTTTCGCCGGGGCCCTTCGAGCCGATGGGGCCCTTGCCCGACGTGCCCGCCTGACGCTCCAGATGCGTCCACATACCGATCAGGCGCGGCAGCAGGTACTGATACTGCGCGAGCTCGACCTGAAGCCGGCCCTCTTTTGTCTTCGCCCGCTGGGCGAAGATATCGAGAATGAGGCCGCTGCGGTCGAGCACCTGCACGCCGAATTCTTCGCACAGAACGCGCATCTGCGAGGGCGAGAGGTCATTGTCGAAGATGACCATTGTCGCCTCCTGCGACTTTACCAGCTCGCAGATCTCGTCCACCTTGCCCTCGCCGATGAATGTGTGCGGGTTCGGCGACGGCAGCGTTTGTAAAACCACGCCGACGCTGACGCCGCCCGCCGTTTCGACGAGCGCACCGAGCTCTTCAAGGCTCTCCTCGTCGGCATTCTCTTTTCGATCGAGCCGCGGCGACGAAAGGCCGACTAAAATCGCTCTGTCGCGCGGCGCGTTGTTCTCTTTCAATTCTTCCATAGATTCTCCTTATCGCGCCGAAATCGGCGCTGTACAAATCATTTTTATTATAGTGTATTTTCCGCCAAAAGAAAAGGCAAAAACGCTTTTCATTGACATTTCCGCCCCTTTCATGTGAAAATAGGGTGGACGCAACCTCAGGTTGACAAAAAGAAACGCCCGGTTGGTGGTGTTTTCTCCCGTTTTCCTGCTATGCTTTTCCTGCAAAGGCGCAGTGCACGGCGTCGAACGCAGCAACATTTCCCCAAGGAGGAACCTTTCATGGAACTATATGAAAAGCTCTACGAACTGCGCCGCGCGAGCGGCATGTCGCAGGAGGAGCTGGCGGAGAAGCTCGGTGTCTCGCGCCAAGCCGTCTCCAAATGGGAGAGCGGCGCCACGCAGCCTGAGCTTAGCAAGCTCATCGAACTCTCTAAGCTCTACTCCGTTTCCGTCGACGAGCTGCTCAGTCTGGAGCATGCCAAACCCGAGCAGGATGCCGCCGAATCGCCGGTTCAAAGCAACGCCGAAAAAGCTCCCGCGGAAAAGCTGAGCTTCCGCGATTTCTGCATACAGCACAAGAAGATCATCGGCGGTGCGGCCGTGGCGCTCGCCGCGCTCATCGCCGTCGGCGTGCATTACAACGACCGCATCAATGCTCTTAACACGCAGGTAAACGACCTGCGCAGCCAGCTCTACGATGTGCAAAACAGCCTCTCGAACCAGATCGCAGGCATCAGCAGCAACGTCTCGGACATCTTGGAGCGCGAGTCGAGCCTGCTCTCGCAGTTCAGCTATGAGGTCACAAAGGTCGATCTTAAAAAGCAGGAGTGCACGCTCGCCTTCTCTCTGTTGCCGAAGACGATCGGCGAAAATACGGCTGTCTCTCTCCTTGTGACTGACCGCAGCAGCTCATCCTACACGAGCGACAGTCCGCCGACCCGCACCGCCGATCTTAAACAGGACAGCTTCGGCTATCTGCACGGCGAAGTGACCGTACCGCTGAGCGATGAGCTCAGCGTCAGTGTCAATTTCAAGACCCACGGCGAAACACAGTCAGAAGAGCTTGATACGATCTACAACCTTAAAACTCAGAATTCCCCTGTCCTCTACAGTTTTAATCCACCATTTTCCTATATGCGCCGAGACTCCGGTTCGCCGCTCACCTATCAACTTTCCTTTGAAAAGGGTGTGGATTACCGATTCGGCAGCTTTACCCTTGGCGTCTACGACGACCGCGACATCCGCACCATGCGGCTTGAATACACGCGCAACGGCAAGCTGATCTCAACTGTACCTCTCGAAGCTGTTCCTGTTTCATCTGTGGAAGAGGCCTACCCTGTCAACGACCTCAGTGATACCGCTGAGGCAACTGCAGCACGAGACCTTGGTACCTCGTACTTCATCCGCTATCCCATTGATGAGAATGCGCTTGACCTCTGCATCAGAATCACCGACTCTCCACTCATCTGCGAGATGATCGTCGAACTGTCCGACGGTGCCGTTCTGCGCGTCCGTCTTCTTCAGGTGCACACCATTGCAGGCGGCAGCGACTATTATGAGGAGACAAATTATCTTGATCAGGCCCTTGAGCCGCTCCCCTTCATCGTCGAATATCCCGACGGGCAAAACTGAGCGTTCCAAAAACGCAGAAAAAAGCAGCTCTGCCGTAGCAGAGCTGCTTTTGTGATTGAATTAGTTCAGGCCGAACTTCTTGTTGAACTTGGCAACGCGGCCGCCGGTATCGACCAGCTTCTGCTTACCAGTGAAGAAGGGGTGACACTTAGAGCACACTTCCACCTTGATATTCTGCTTGGTGGAACCTGTCTCAATCACATTACCGCAGGCGCAAGTAATAGTAGTCTGCTGATAATTGGGATGGATTCCTTCCTTCATTGCTCGTGTTCACCTCTTTCCGATCCAAATGTGCTTTTCTAAAAAAGCCATATAGGATATTACCACGCTTTGTGTCAAATTGCAAGAGAAATTTTTGATCCTCTCCGTGCTTTTCTCTTCCTTAGCACTTTTCCCTAATTTCATCGTCAATTTTTCAACGCTCGCTATGCAATTTCTCTTTACTTCTGCCGTTTTCAGTCGTATAATGGCACTTACGCGCCTTGCGCACGGATGATTGGAAGTAAAGGAACATCAGAATTATGTCGAAAAAACATTTCCTGCGGGGACTGCGCGACGGCATCCCCATTGGGCTTGGTTATTTTGCTGTCAGCTTCGGCATCGGCATCAGCGCGCACAACGCGCACCTGAGCATTTTTCAGGGTTTTTTGCTGAGCTTTTTGAACAACGCCTCGTCGGGTGAATACGGCGGCATCACCATCATCGCCGCCGACTCCGGACTCTGGGCCATGGCGCTGATGATGCTGGTCGTCAACGCGCGCTATCTTCTGATGAGCTGTGCGCTCAGCCAGCGTCTCTTGCCCGATACGCCGCTTCCCTGGCGGCTCCTCATCGCCTATGACCTGACGGATGAGATCTTCGGCCTCGCCATCGCGCAGCCTGGGTATCTTGAGGTGTGGTATTACTTTGGCACCATGTGCGCGGCCATGCCGGGCTGGAGCATCGGCACCGTGCTCGGCGTGCTGATGGGGAATCTCATGCCCGTCTGGGCCGTCAGCGGTTGCTCCGTGATGCTGTTCGGCATGTTTCTCGCCATCATCATCCCCGTCGGCAAGCAGAACCGCATCGTGCTCGGCTGCATCGGCGTGAGCTTTCTCTGCTCGCTTCTTGCAAGCGTTTTGCCGTTCACGCGCGAGCTGTCCGAGGGCATGCGCATCCTGGTCTTGACCATCGTGATCTCTGCTGCCGCCGCCATTCTGTTCCCGCACAAGGAGGATGATCTCGTCGCATGAAAACGTATTTATATCTTTTCGTCATGGCGGCCACGACCTATCTCATCCGCGTCCTGCCGCTCACGCTGATCCGCAAGCCGATCCAGAATCCCTTCCTGCGCTCGTTTCTCTTCTACGTGCCCTACGTCACGCTCGCGGTGATGACGTTCCCCGCCATCATGAACGCCACGCAGTCGCCCATCGCGGGCGCGGCGGCCATGGTCATCGGCATCGTCGCCGCCTGGTGCGGACTGGGACTTCTCCCCGTCTCGCTCGTCTGCTGCGCGACAGTGCTGATCTTAGAGCATTTTATCGTGTGAGCAAATCTTGTAAAACACCCTCCGCGGATTTCCCGCGGAGGGTGTTTTTATGTATTCACAGCACCTTTTCTTCGCCGACCGAGAAGAAATACAGCACCTTTTCCCTGACCTTTTTGCCCATCACGCGCATAAGGGCCATGGAGTATGTCTCGAGCTGAGGGCGGTAGTACTCAGCTCGTTCTTCGATCTGTGTTCTTCCGATGCGGTCAGTCTTGAAGTCCACGACCACAAGCTCGCCGTTCTCTTCAAAAAAGCAGTCTACCACGCCCTGCAGCAGCACCGCGTCGTCGGCGTCCAGCGTGGCAAAGTCCCGCACCGGCCGCAGCAGCGAGAAGCGGTACTCGCGCCGCACCGTCTGCGCATTCTTGCGAATGCGCGCGGCAAGATCACTTCGCAAAAATCGGACGATCGCGCGCACATCGACGGCGCTTGCCTGCTCGTCGGTCAGCTTGCGCTGCGCTCTGAGCTTTTCGACCTGCTCACGCACGCTCTGCTCGCTTGCTTCGCAGAAAAAGTCAAGGTCCTGCATCACAAGATGCAGCGCCGTGCCCCGCTCCGCACCCGTGAGCGTCGTTTCGCCCGCAAGGAATTTTGGTTTATATAGGCTGCGCAGCCGCGGTGGGAGCGTTGTATTTTCGGATATCTCCTCGTCCAGCGCGCGGCCCTTGAGCTGCGTGGCCGTCAGCTTGGCGGGAAAGGCCGTCTGCCCCGCGTAGGGGTAGCGGTACGACAGCGCAGCAAAATCCACCGGCAGCTCATCCTTCGGCGGCGCGGCATCCACTGGCGCGTCATCGGGCCGCTGCTGCGGCGTCACAAAGCTCAAACCGTCGTGCACACGCACCGTCCACGGCGTTTCGTCAGCATAGAATCTCCCCTCGCCATTCTGCCCCGCAAGCTCGCGCAGGGACGCCGCTTCGCTGCGCTGCAAAAGCGGCAGCATGATCCAGTCGCCCATGCACTTGCCGCTGTCCACAGCCTCGGGCAGCACAGGACAATCGCTCAGCGCCAGAAGGTCGGCGACGCGGCTTTTCGCGTTTGCCTGCGTGTGCACCATGACGAGCTTTTCCTTCGCGCGCGTCATCGCAACGTACAGCACACGCAGCTCCTCGGCCTTCGCCTCGCGCCGCAGCGTGCGCTCGAGCGCCTGCCGTGCGACCGTCGGGTACTGGATGTGCCTTTGCGTGTCCACGCACACCGGCCCCAGCCCGAGCTGCGGATGCACGAGCACCGAACTCAAAAAGTCCATATTGCTGAAGCGACGCGCGAGGTCCGAGAGGATCACGACCGGAAATTCAAGGCCCTTCGACTTGTGGATCGACATGATGCGAACGCCCGTAGAGGCGTGTGCGGTCTGCATCGAACCCGCCTCGCCTTCGGCAAGCTGCTCGCGCAGCGTGCGCACAAAGTCGAAAAGGCCCTGCCGCCCCGAGCGCGCGTAGTCCTCGCTGAGCTCCAAAAACGCGAGCAGATTTTCCTTGCGCTCCGCCCCGCGGCGCATCGCGCCGAAGATGCCGAGCACATTGCACCGGCGGTAAATTTCACTCAGCAGCTCGCGCACGCTCAGGTGCGCCGCGCTGTTGCGCAAAGCGTCCAACGTACTGAGGAATTCTACGCTGTGGATGTCCTCACTCAAAAGCAGCGCATCGTAAAAGTCACCCGTGCGCTGCCGCGCGCGGATCGCCGCGAGCTCATCGGGTGTAAAGCCGAAGAGCGGAGAGCGCAGCACGGCAATGAGCGGCACGTCCTGCCGCGGATTGTCGATGACCTGCAGGAGCGCGAACAGCACTGCGATCTCCATCGAGGCAAAAAAGTCCTCGCCCGCGTCAGCGGCGCAGTGGAGGCCGCGCGCCTCCAGCGCGCGGCGATAGTCCAAAAGGCGCGTGCTCGGCGAGCGCATCAATATGACGATGTCCTCCTCGCACACGGGCCGCAGCTCTTTTGTTTTGTCATCCTGTATAGGAAATTCACTTGTCAGCATATTGCTGATATAGTCCGCGACGAACGCGGCCTCCGCCTCGCTCGCGCGCACGCGCTGCTCGCCCGTCTGCGTCGGCAGATCGAGCAGATGGAACTCCGCGCCGCACGCGCTCGATTCGACATAATTCGCGCCGAGGCGCAGCATTTCATCCGCGCCGTAGTCGAGCTCACCCATTTCCTCGGAAAGAATATTGCAGAAGATAAAATTCGTCGCGTCCAACACTTCTTTGCGCGAACGGAAGTTGCGCGAGAGCAGCAGCTTCGCGCTGTCGTGCTCCTCTGCGTCCTCAAGCGGCGGCCAGGTGTTATAATGCTGCAAAAAAATACGCGGGTCGGCTAGGCGGAAGCGATAGATGCTCTGCTTGACATCGCCAACAGTGAAAAGGTTTTCTCCTTTACAAGAAATTGCGTCAAAAATGCGGTTCTGCACCTCGTTGGTGTCCTGATACTCGTCCACCAAGATCTCGCGGTAGCGCGCGCTGACGATGCGCGCAAGCTCTGTCGGCGCGCCGTCTTCTCCGATGAGAAGGCGGATGGCCTCGTGCTCCTGATCGGAGAAGTCAGCAGAATTCCGCCGCCGTTTTTCCTCGTTGTACCGGCGGGAAAAGTCCGCCGTCAGGTCGATGAGCGCGAGCATTGCGCTCGCCATCGTGCGCAGGTCCTCCACCGCCTCGTCGGACGAGGCGGAAAAAATCTCGGCAAAGCCCTTGACGGTCTCCTTGCAGTTGTCCCACAGGCTTTTCATGCGCGCTTTCATCTCGCCGCCGTCGCTGTCCTTCACCGCGGCGAGGCGCGGAAACGCGATGGTCACGCCGCGCGCGGCGTCCCAGCCCTCTGCGGTCTTCCCCTCCAGCGCTTCAAGCTGGTAGGACGCGTCGAGGAACGCGGGCGCGTACTTCTGGTTCAGCGCGTCATTCGCGCACATCTCCTGCGCCGCGCGCTGCAAAAGGTTTTTGCAGTGGCGCGCCTTGCGCCGCACCTCATTGAGCAGAATTTTTCCATAGGGCGTGTCCTCGATCTTATCCGGCACGGCGCGCCAAAACGCGCGCTGCGCCTCGAGCCATTTGTCCTCATACGGCTGCGCCTGCAATTTTGCGTGCAGCTCGAGCACTAAGTCCTCAAGCGCGCTGTCGTCGCGCCCCGCGCCGAGCGTGTCGGCCAGCAGTGTGCCTCCGGGCGTCAGACAGTCGTAAAAATCGTCCAGCGTGCGCGCGAGCACGCGCTCGCGCAGCACCTGCGCCTCGTTCTCGTCCAGCACGCGGAAATCGGGCCGCAGCGCGTGGCCGCGCGCGTCCTCGCCGAGCAGATGGCAGTTTTCGCGCAGAAGCGCGGTGCAGAAGGCGTCCACCGTCTTGATGTCCGCGCGGTAAACGCGCAGCATTTGCTGCCGCAGGTGGTAGTTGGCGGGGTCGCGCTCCATGCGCTCGGTGAGCGCCTTCGCGATCTTGCCGCGCAGCTCGCTCGCCGCGGCGCGCGTGTAGGTAATGATGAGGAAATCGTCGAGATTCGCCCCTTCGCGCTCCACGTAGGAAAAGAGCCTCTCGACGAGCACCTTCGTCTTGCCCGAGCCCGCCGCCGCGGAGACGAGCAGACTGCGCTCGCGGCTGTCCACCGCCGCTTGCTGTTCGTTTGTCAGCTTTTCAGCCATTTTCGTGCGCCCCCTCTCCGTTCACCTCGTCGATGTACTGCCAGAATTCGTCGTTTTTCGTCGCTTTGATGTATTCCATACGGTCACTGCCGCAGCCGTTTTCAAAGTGGCACGCGCTCGCGAACTCGCAGTATGTGCAGGCCGACTGCTGCGGCGTGCGCGCGTAGGGGTCGGCGTCGATGTTGCCCGCGAAGACCTCCTGCGTGATTTCATGTAAAATATGGTCGACGTATTTCGAGAGCTTTCCGAGCTGCTCGGCAGAAGCAAGGCTTCCCGTCACCGCGCCGTCCCTTTTCACCGCGATGGGCAGGTAGCACGGCGATTCGAGCGCGCTGTGCTCCATCGCCTGCAGAACCGCCGGGTCCTCGAGCACCATGCCGCTGCGGCGCAGCTCCTTTTTGAGTGCTTTTTCAATCGTTTCGGGCTCCGTGTCGCGCGCGCAGCGCAGCATCGGCTCGCGCGCGGGCGTATAGAGAACGCCCGCGGGAACGATCTCGTGTCCGCCGAAAAGCATCTGTCCCTCTTCTTTAAGCGTAAAGAGGTAGAGCAGCATTTGGAGCCCCAGCCCGTAGCGCAGCTCGGCGAGGTCGAAGCTCTTCTTGCCCGTCTTGTAGTCCACGACGCGCAAATATAGCTTGCCGTCGTGCAGCCAGCCGTCCACACGGTCGACCTTGCCGACAACGCGCGCCGTGCCGTTTTCCTCGCGGATCGTGATGGCGGGCAGCTGCCCGTCCGCACCAAATTCCAGCTCAAATGCCAGCGGCTCAAAGTCGGAGCTTTGCAGCTCCTCGCTCACCTCGTCCATGATGCGCTCGACCGTCGCACACAGGCGGTTGAACAGATAACGGAAGCGCGCGCTTTTTTCGCACAAGTCCGGCAGCACGCGGTCGATGTATTCCTCGATCGACGCGCGCACGAGCGCGTGCAGCTTGTCCTTCGATAGCGTATGCAGTCCGCCGCACTCCTTCGCCTGCCGCAGCGTATGCTCCATCACATCGTGCACGAACGTGCCGATCTGCGGCGCGTCAAAGCCCGCGCCCGTGCGCTCCCTGGCTTTCAGGCCGTAGCGCATGAAATAGGCAAAGTGACATGAGCGCGCCATGTCCATGCGCGAGGCGGACAGTGTCACCGCGCCGCCGTAGAGCGCGCGCACCGCGTCGCGCGACAGATGCCCGCGCGTATAGCGCGAAGCGTCCTTCATCGCGGCAAGCACACGCTCCGCGTCGCCCTGTCCTTCAAAATACTGCCACAGCGCGCCGCCGATATGCTCGCCCGCATACTCGAGCGCCGTCGACTTTGCTGACAGGCGATATTCCTTGTCAGCGCTCTCTGTTTCGACGCTGATCGACGGCAGCAGACGCGCGATGCGCCCGATGACGAACGATGGCCGCTTCTCCGCGCCCTTTCCGTCCGAAACGGGATAGGACACCGTCAGCTTTTCCGTCGGCTGGGCCAGCGCGGCGTAAAGATTCTGAATTTCCAGATGAAACTGCTCCATCCCGTGCGGCGCGAGGAAGATTTGCTGCCTCTCGAGCGCCTCGCGGTCCTCGTCGCGCAGCACGCCGCCGCGGTTCTCCGCCGCAGGCAGCACGCCGTCGTTCGCGCCGAGCAGGAACAGCGCGCGCACCGTGTGGCGGTCGTTTCGCGTCATTTCGCACAGGTTCACCGCGTCGAGCGTCACGGGGATCGTGCCCACGCTGTACTGCGTCAGCACAAGGCGCATCAGACTCGCAAACTCCTCGGCGTCGAGGATCGCGTCACCCAGGATTTCCACAAACTGGTCGAGCACACCGCAAAGAATGCTCCACAGCTGCGCTGTTTCCTCGGCGCGCTGGGCCTCGCCCGCGGCGAAAAGCTGCTCGGTCTGCGTCTGCAAGACCTCCGGCAGTTTGATCTCCTCCAAATAGCCGTACAGCGCGCGCACCTTCTGCTCGGCCTCGCCGCTGCCGCCCACGCCTTTTTTTAGGCGCGCAAACGGCCCCTGCACACGCTCGCGCAGTGCGTTGACCGTCTTGAGCCGCGCCCTTGCCTCGTCCGTCCAGTCTTCGCCGTAGCCGTCGGGATGCGCCGACCAGGGCGTCTCGCGCGTCCACATCGCGCCGCGGATCTCCCACTTGAGCGCATAATTTTCCAGAATGTCGCATTCCGCCATGCTGAGGCCGGCGAGGCCGGTCTTGAGACAGCGGAACACATCCTCATACTCAAAGCCTCCGCTCGCGGCGTCGAGCGCGCCGAGCAGCAGCGTCAGCACGGGGCTTTTCAAAATATCGCTGCGGTGGGCATAATAGAGCGGGATGCCGTAGCGGGCAAACACGTTTTCGATTGCGCCCGCGTAGGAGTCGAGATCGCGCGCCGTGACGGTGATCTCGCGGTAGCGGTAGCCCTGCTTGCGCACGAGCTGTAAAACCTGCGACGCGACCCACTCGCACTCGCTGTACGCGCTGCCCGCCTCATAGAGCGCGACGGTGTCGGTCGGCTGGGTAAATTCGTCCGCCGCGCCGAAAAAGCAGCGCTCGATATGGTCGAGCGCGCCGCGCACCTCGCCCTGCGGAAGAATTTTCTCCTCGCATGCGACGCCGGCATCGCGTGCGAGCGCGTACAGCCGCTCGCGCACGCGCAGGCTCTCGGAAAAGAGCTCGCGGTCCTGCGTGTCGCCAAGGAGCGTGACGGTCACGCTCTTCGCGCGCCGCAGCAGGATACGCAGAATGCGCAGCTCACGCCCCGTAAAATACGAAAAACCGTCGAGGAAAATGTCTTTATTGTCAATATATCCCGACGCTTCGAGGTTTTCCTCCAGCTTTTCAAGCACATCGCGCGCGTCGTGCCCCGGTGCGTGGAGCTTGCTGAGGTAAATGCCGTAGATAAGAGAAAGGTCGCGCAGCTTGTCGCCGCACTCGCCTTCGATCTGCGCTACGCTCTCGGATAGCTGCTCGGGCGATACGGCGTAGGCCTGCAATTCCTCCATCACGGCGAGCAGGCTCTCCAAAAATGCCGCGCGCTGCGACGGGCGCTTGTAGACCTTGAGCACCGGCGCAAGCTCCGTGAGCGTGCGCTGGAGCGTCAGGAGCTTTCCGCCCGAATCGAGCGTCACGTCCGCGCTGCCGCCGCAGATGCTCAGCACACGCGAGGCGAGCAGCTTGAACGTCAAGGCCTCGGCATGGCGCGACGCGGTGTCGCCGCAAACACGGCACAGGTCCATCTCCGCCACATGCGAGGCGTGCTCCGGCACGAGCAGGATTTGCTGCGACGAGTCCCCCAGCGCGGCGATTCTTTGCAGCACGCGCTCGGATTTGCCCGTGCGCGCGCGTCCCATCAGTATGTGCAGCAAGCGTCCTTCCCCCTTTTTCTCTCTTAAAGTTATCAATATTTTATTCTAATTTTATCATAGTTTTCTTTTTCGGGCAACGCAGAAAACGCCGTACGCATATTTTCGCCCATCACGGGAAGACTACCGAAGACCAAACCATCTTTTTAAGGAGGGAACTTCATGGTCATCGACAAGATCGCGCTGACACTTGCTATCATCGGCGCGCTCAACTGGGGCAGCGTGGGCCTTTTCGGCTTTGACTGCGTCGCCTTTCTCTTCGGCGGACAGATCGGCATGCTCAGCCGCGTGATCTACACGCTCGTCGGCCTTGCCGGCATCTGGTGCATCACGATGCTGTTCCGCGAGAAAGAGCCGATGGAAAGCGGCGGCCAGACGTAAAAAATAAAAGGAGAGGGGCTTGCCCTCTCCTTTTATTTTTGCGTTAAAAATTTTCTTTACCGCTCCCCAGTCGCTTCCGCACCTTCCAGCTCGCGCATTGAGCGGCGGAACTGGCGATAGAATGTGAAGCTCGTCAGCGCCACCGCGCCGAAGTCCGCCACGGGCTCGGCCAGGAACACCGCGAACGCCTTGTCCGCGAAAAAGTGCGGCAGAATATAGATGAGCGGGATGAGCAGGATGATCTTGCGCCACACGGCGAGGAAGAGCGACGTCTTCGCGTTGCCGAGCGCCACAAACGTCTGCTGGCAGGCGATCTGGATGCCGAAAATACCGCTGCACCCCATGTAGATGCGCACGGCCCACGCCGCGTATTCGACCAGCGCGGGGTCATTATTGAAAATCAGGATGAACGCGCGCGGGAAGAGCTCGACCAGAAGCCAGATGGCCATTGAATAAGTAAAGCACGCGCGCAGCAGGCAAAAATAGGCGTCGCGCACGCGCTGGGCGTTCTTTGCGCCGAAGTTGTAGCTCACGATGGGCTGTGCGCCCTGTGTCAAGCCCTGAAGCGGCATGTTCGAAAACTGCATGATGCTCGTCAGCACTGTCATCGTGCCGACGGCCATGTCGCCGCCGTAGCGCAGGAGAGATGAGTTGAAGCAGATGGCGATGAGGCTCTCCGTCGACTGCATCACAAACGGGGAAAGTCCCAGCGCGATACACGGCAGCACGATCTTCGCGTCCACGTGCAGGTTCTCGCGCTTTAAGTACCAGCGCGTCTTCTTTCCCGTGAGAAACGTCATCACCCACACGGCCGACACTGCCTGCGAGATCACCGTCGCCAGCGCCGCGCCGCGCACGCCGAGACCGAGCACGAAGATGAACAGCGGGTCGAGAGCCGTATTTAAGAGCGCGCCGATGAGCACTGTCTTCATGCTCACGGTGGCGAAGCCCTGTGCCGTGATGTAGGCGTTCATGCCAAGTGTCAGCTGGACAAAGATCGTGCCGAGGGCGTAGATTCGCATATAGTCGAGCGCGTAACCGATGGTGTTCTCGCTCGCGCCGAACATCAGTAAAAGCGGCTCGGCAAAGGACTCGAACAGCACCGTCAGCACCAGCGCCGTGATCACAAGCATCATCAGACAGTTTCCCATGATGCGCTCGGATTTTTCGCTCTCGCCTGCGCCCTCGGCGATCGAGGCGCGCGGCGCGCCGCCGATGGCCATGAGCGACGCGAACGCCGAAATAACCATGATGATCGGCAGGCATACGCCAACGCCCGTCAGCGCGAGTTTTCCGACGGTCTCGGCGGGCTGCATGTGGCCGATGAACACGCGGTCGACCAGATTGTAGAGCATGTTGACGATCTGCGAGGTGATCGTCGGCACGGAGAGCGAAAAGAGCAGCTTTTTGACGTCCCCGTGTCTCAGATCTGCGCGCTTATTCAAAATCATCACCTGAATCTTTCGTATTTTTCCGCATAGTTTGTTAGAATATCATGCCGCGGGGCGTTCGTCAAGCAAGCGGGCCGCGAAGCGCTCTATCATGGCATTTCCATAAAGCGCTTTTGGACATTTTTTCACTTTCTCCATTGCTTTTTCCGCGTGGGCTATTGTATAATTTGTTTTACAATCGCACCAGCGGAGCACCCCGCGTTCCGCTTATCAAACAAATAACGGAGGAATCACCATGAACGAAAAGTTTTCCAAACTTGGCTTTTATCCTTCCGACATTCTGCTGCCCAAGAAGGATGTCGATATGAGCAAGTGGGCGGTCGTCGCATGCGACCAGTTCACCTCTGAGCCCGAGTACTGGGAGCGCGTGGAGAAGACCGTCGGCGACGCGCCTTCCACCCTGCGCCTCATCCTGCCCGAGGCCAACCTGAAGGCCCCCAACGTCGACGAGTTCATCGCCGACATCAACGCCTCGATGAGCAAGTACCTCGAAGAGGGCATCTTCGAGACGCTCAAGGACTCCCTCATCTACATCGAGCGCGGCCAGAGCGACGGTAAGATCCGTCACGGCCTCATCGGTATGGTCGACCTCGACCAGTATGACTTCACCCCCGGCTCCGGCGCGCTGATCCGCGCGACTGAGGGCACCGTGCTCGACCGTATCCCCCCGCGCGCCCGCGTGCGCCGCAACGCCCCCATCGAGCTGCCCCACGTCATGCTGCTCATTGACGACCCCGAGAAGACCGTCATCGAGCCCCTGACCGCCGCGGCCGACAAGATGGAGAGCGTCTATGACTTCGACCTGATGGAAAACGGCGGCCATATCAAGGGCTACAAGCTCTCCGCTGCGCAGATCGACGCAGTCGCCGACGCGCTGACCGGCCTCACCTCCAACGAGGCAATGAAGAGCAAGTACGGCGTCTCCGGCGTCGCGCCCCTGCTGTTCGCCGTCGGCGACGGCAACCACTCCCTCGCCACCGCCAAGGCCTGCTATGAAGAGCAGAAGAAGGGCAAGACTCCCGAGGAATACCTCGCACTGCCCTCCCGCTACGCACTTGTCGAGGTCGTGAACAACCACGACGATGCGCTCCAGTTCGAGCCCATCCACCGCGTGCTCTTCGGCGTCGACCATGAGAAGTTCATGGAAGAGTTTAAGAAGTTCTACCCCAACGCCCACGAGGGCAAGGGCGAGGGCCACGTCATCGAGGTCTGCTGGAACGGCCACGACGATTTCGTCACCGTCCCCGACCCGAAGGTCCAGCTGGCCGTCGGCACGCTGCAGACCTTCATCGACGAGTACCTCAAGCAGTTCGGCGGTGAGGTCGACTACATCCACGGCGATGAGGTCACCCGCGAGCTCGGCTCCAAGGAGGGCAACATGGGCTTCCTGCTTCCCGCGATGGGCAAGGAGCAGCTCTTCAAGACCGTCATGGCCGACGGCGTGCTGCCGCGCAAGACCTTCTCCATGGGTCACGCGCAGGATAAGCGCTACTATGTCGAGGCGCGCAAGATCCGCTAACCTAATGTAACCATTGCAGAAAAGCGCCGCCTTGCGGCGCTTTTCTCATCAGGAGGATTCTCTATGGATTTGAAAACAGCCAGGATATGGCAGGACGTATTGCTCTGGGGCGGCGCAGTGGTCTCCCTCGTCGGCGCGTGGGGCTTTCAAAACACTGTCGCCGCGCTCGTCGGCCTCATGATGATGGGCGCTTCTCTCATCGTCTGGTGGCGCTTTTACCGCTGCCCCAAGTGCGGTGAGCACCTCGGCCGCGGCAATCCCAAGCGCTGCCCGCACTGCGGTGCGTGGATCGCCGACGAGCCGGAGCCCGAGCAGAAGAAGAAAATTCAGCACAAGAAAAAGAAGCACTGAGCGCACAAGGAGGCCGCGATGAACGACAAAAAGCCCCTGATGGACTATCGCAGGGTCCAAAAGCTCCAAACACCGCTGCTTCTTACCGGCGCGCTGCTCAGCGGCGTCGGCACAAGCGTCAGCGTACCGCTTGTTATTCTCGGTATCGCGATCATGCTCTTTGCCATCGTGATTGGGGTTCTTTACTACCGCTGTCCGCACTGCGGCAGACCGCTCGGACGCATAGGTGAAGGCGGTGCCTACTGCCCCCACTGCGGCAAGGCGCTGAATGCGCCGGTCGAGGAGCCCGTGCGCAGCATAACTGTCCCTGCCTATGCTAAGCTCAACCTGACGCTTGACATTCTTGGCAAGCGCGATGACGGCTACCACGAGATGCAGATGGTCATGCAGACCGTTTCGCTCCACGACGATGTGACCGTCACGCTCACAGACGGCAAAGGCATCACCTGCCGCGTCGACGGCGCGGCGCTTCCCTGCGATGAGCGCAACCTCGCTGTCAAGGCGGCGAGAGCCTTCTGCGAGGCGATGGACTACGGCGGCGGCATCGACATCGCGCTTATAAAGCGCATTCCGTCCGAGGCCGGCATGGCCGGCGGCAGCGCAGATGCCGCGGCGGTGCTGCGCGCGCTGCGCGAGCTCGTCTCCCCCACCCTCACGGACGAGCGGCTCGAGCAGATCAGCGCAAGCGTCGGCAGTGATGTTCCCTTCTGCATCCGCGGCGGCACGCAGCTGGCCGAGGGCCGCGGCGAAAAGCTGACCGTCCTCAAGCCCGCACCGCGCTTCTTCGTCGCCGTCTGCAAGCCGGACTTCCCGATCTCCACACCCGCGCTCTTCGCGCGCGTAGACGGCGTGACGATCACCGACCGTCCTGATACGGACGCGATGCTCGCCGCCATCGAGCACGGCGACGCGGACACGCTGTGTGCAAACGTGCGCAACGTCTTTGAGCAGGCGCTCGACGGCGAGCAGCGTGAGCGCATTGAGACCATCAAGTGCGATCTTCTCGCCTACGGCGCGAAGACGTCGGCAATGACCGGCTCAGGCAGCGTGGTGTTCGGCCTCTTCTCTGACAAAGCGGCTTGCCGCAGAGCGTGCGAGGCACTGCAAGGCGAGTGCGTCAAAACTTTCTGCGCCGAATTTGTTTGAAAACTCAGAAAACCGTCCATACTCGAAGCAAATTCTTTGAGATGGGCGGTTTTTCGATGAAATGGACGAAATGGGAGCTTTCCCTTGCCGTTGGCCTCGCGGTCATGCTGCTTTTCTGCGCCGCGCGCGGCACTAATACCCTCCAGTGGTGGAGCGCAGCGTTCTCCCCGCTGTGCGACGGCATCCTGACGCAGAGCGCCGCAAGCGGTGATGTCGTAGTGAAGTCGAAGCTTGCAGAGCTGCTGGCTCTGCTGATGGGTGGAAAATGACATGCTCTGCCTGCCATTTGAGCGAGAAAAAGGGAGTCGGCACTTTTTACGCCGGCTTCCCTTTTCATTATCCCTCGCACAGGATGTCGATCAGCTCATCCTTCTGCAAGCCCGCGAAGTAGCGCGAAACGTCCACATCGCCGAGTGCCTTTTCATAGCCCGCGCGGTCCGGCGTGCAGCCAACAAAGTGCGCCGCCAGCTCGTCCGGTTCCGAGGCGCTGAAAAAGTCGCCCTTGAATGTCAGGGCCGCGATCTTTCCGTGCTCCACGGTGATGTAGGCCTCGATCATGCCGCAGCCGTCCACGCGGCGGCGGCGCAGCATCGTGCACGCCGGAGAGAAACCGTAGTTCCAATCCCATGTGGCGTAACGCTCCGCGCGCAGCTTTTCCACCGCCGCAAGGTCGTCCTGCGTCAGCGGGTAGGCCTCGCCCGGATTCTCTTTCAGAATGTTTTCCAGCAGGATGCGGCGGAATTCCGGCAGCGTGACCTTTTCCGGCAGATGCTCGGAAACGTTCGTCACGCGGCTGCGCACTGAGCGGATGCCCTTGGTCTGGATCTTCGTCGGGTCGACGCGCAGCGCCTCGCTGACGACAGAGAGGTCCGAATCGAACATGATCGTGCCGTGGTGCATCACGCGTCCCTGGCGGATGTACTGCGAGTTGCCGGAAAACTTCTTTCCGTCGATCGTGATGTCGTTGCGGCCGTTGACCTCCGCCTTCACGCCGAGCGTCGCCAGCGTGCGCACGACCGGTTCGCAGAAGAGCTTGAGGTCCAGCGCATTGCTCTCGCCGACATCTGTAATGAACGTGAAGTTCAGGTTGCCCATGTCGTGATAGACCGCGCCGCCGCCGGAAAGTCTGCGCACCACGCGAATGCCGCGCTCGCGCACGGCCTCTTCGTTGATCTCAGCGATCGTGTTTTGATACTTTCCGACAATGATCGCGTTATCATTCTGCCAGAGCATGAAATACATGCGGTCGCGCGGGAGGCAGTCGAACACGTACTGCTCCATCGCCAGATTGTAGCTTGGATCGGTTGTCATCAGGTCCAGATATGATAGCTTCATAGTCGTGGTCTCCTTCTATCAGGGTCGTTGATTTTCAAGCCTTTTTCAGGGCTGTTATCCTTGTCTTTTCAGCTGCGCGCTCAGCCGCCGCGCCATCAAGCGGTGTCCCTCCGGCGTCGGGTGCAGACCGTCGAGCAGCAGCTCCGAGCGGATCGATCCGTCTGGCGACAGAAAATCCGCGCAGAAGTCGATATACGGCACGCCAAACGCCGTGCAGTACCGCTTGAGCCATGCGCAGTACTCTTTCATCGTCCGCTCCGCCGCTTCAAAATCGACCGCGGCCGCCCACGCCCGCGGCGCATGCGGTGCATCCGCCGGAAGCGGGATACCAACCATCGGCAGCACGCCCACGGAAAAGAGCTGGTGGATCATCGCGCCCATATTTCCCCGCGCCGCAGCGTCGGAGCCGGAGTAGAACACATCGTTGCTCCCGCCCATCAGCAGCACATAGGGCCGGTCGGCGCCAAGGCCGCCCTCGCGCAGCTCCGCGAGCACCCCGCCCTGCATGCGCGCCAGCATGCCGCCGGTCGTGTCGCCGTTGATGCCCTCATTGACAAGCTCCCAGCCTGTCTCCTGTGCGCACAGCTGCGTCCACCGCTGAGACAGATGCACGCCGTATCCAAAGGTCAGGCTGTCACCGATGCAGATCAGTCTCATGTTCTTTCCACCCGCGTTTCTTTCGGATCGATGGTAAGCAAAAAAGCCTTGAAAGTTTACACTTTCAAGGCTTTTCTATGGTGGAGATAAGCGGGATCGAACCGCTGACCTCTTGACTGCCAGTCAAGCGCTCTCCCAGCTGAGCTATACCCCCATGCCGTTTTGTTTTTTACCGTTCCGTTCGGCTCGGAACAAGTGATAATATAGCACAGAGAGTAGAACCTGTCAACACTTTTTTGAAGAAATCTTTGCTTTTTTGAAAGGTTCTCCTTTCACTAGAGCATTTTCCCCGATTTGAGAGGCTTTCTCCTTGGTCTCCGGATGCCGCCAAAGCCTCTTTCTCCCGTCAGATGCCAAGGGGGTGTGACCGCATGGATCAGGAGCGCGGTCAAAGCGGTCCCCCCCTCTAATTTTGCTTAGCGCGTCAAAGCCGCAAAAAAGCAGGGCCCTTCCGCGCTCAAAAAAGGCCCTGCTTTTCTTTTTACCCTCTCGCAAACACGGTGTAGCGTCCGCTCGGCGCGTCGAAGAAGTTTTCGCCTGCGACGGATTTGACATGCAGGCCGTCGCTGCCGCGCAGCAACGTGAACGCGCCGTAGCGCACCGTGCCCGCATTCTCGTTCAAGTGATAGCCAAAGACCATGCCCTCGCCGTTCGTGCCGAGGTAGTTGAGCTGGCCGGTGTACTCAAAGTAAATCCCAACCTCGCTGTTGATGTCCTGCACCGTGAGGCCGCCGCCATCGGTCAGCGTCAGGATATAGTCGCTGTCGTAACTGCCCTGCTCGGCGGTGTCGTGCGTCACGGTCGCCGTCCACTCGCCGAGAAATTCCGACGGGATCGTGTAGTCCGCGTCGCTGACCGCGCCGGAGAGGTCGTGTTTCTCCCCTGATGCGTCGACGGCGAACACCGTCTGATACGTGCCGTAGTCCTCCTCGACCTCGCCGGACTCGAACGAAACAATGCCCTTCACGCCGCCGAGCGGTCCGCCGTCGCAGAGGAAGCCCGCCGTCAGGCCCTCGAGCAGGTTCACGTACTCCACCGTGCCCTCGCTCGTCAGCAGGAAGATGTACGGGAAATACCCCTGCCCCACCGAGCCGACGAACACATCCGTGTAGTCGGAATACAGGCCTTCCACGGGGTAGATGGTCTCGTAGTCAAAGCGGAAATTCTCCGCGTACCACGCGGAGTCCGCCGCCTTTTCAAAGCTGACCGTCAAATCGCCGCCCGAGAGCGCTGCCTTGACAAAGCTGTCCTGCGCCGTCTTCTCGACCGTCTCGCGCGCGGAGAGGTCGAGCGCGAGGTCAGCGTCGTAGCTCTCCGCCCCGGCAAACGAGCCGACGGGCACGATCATATGCAGCGCGCCGCCGTCGAGATAGAGCCGCATTTCCGCGTTGATGTTCTCGTCCGAGAGCGTCCACGCGCGGCGCTCGGCATAGGACGCGATGAAGCCCGCGCCGCCCATGCTGCCGCTGAGCGCATCTCGGTACGTCTCATCAAAGTAGTTTGCCGCGGTGCGGCGCGCCGCCGTGATGAAGTCCTGCGTTGAAAGCTCGCAGCGCGCCAGCAGATCCTCGCTCATGAGGCGTTTGCCGCCGAAAAAGTCGTAGCTGTACGTCTCCGTCATGCTCGTGTCGCCGTCCATCTCCGCGCGCACCACAAGGCAGAGCAGGCTGTCGTTCCAGTAGCTCGTCCACGTGACGGAAAGGCATGTGAGCGAAACGCGGGAGGCCATCATGTTCTTCTGCTCCTGCACGAGCGCGCCGAATTGATCGGCGATCTCGTCGTTCAGCGCGGCGGCGACCGCCGTTTCCGACACGATTCTTGGCACATGGTAGCTGTATGCGAGCGTGTTGTTCTCGGCGTCCGTGTACTCGCCCTCCTCGCTGTAAAGCTCGGAAATGAGCGAATCGTCGTAGCCGGACGGGGTGTCGTCCGGCTCCTTTTCGCCGCAGGCGGCAAGGTTCAGCAGCAAAAGCGCCGTGAGCAGCGCGGTGGTCAGTTTTTTCATAGGCTTCTCTTCTCCGATCTCAAAGGTCTTGTCTTTTCTGCCATTATAGCGGATTTTTGCAAAAGCGCAACGGCTTTTCGCGCGCCGCAGCGCGCGCCGATTGACAGAATTCCGACAAGGTTATAGAATATGTGTACTTTCAAACCTCAGGAGTTTTTATGTACGATTATACACAAGCCAAAATGAACGACGACGCCATTCGCGCCATCAGCTCCATCGGCCTCGCCCACTTGGGCGACGCGGTATATGAGCTGCTTGTGCGCACATATCTGTGCGTGCACGGCAAGGCGACGGGCAAGGGCCTTCACCGTGCGACGGTCGAGCTCGTCTGCGCGCCGCAGCAGGCGCGCTTTGCCGAAAAGCTCTTACCCCTTTTGACGGAGGAAGAGGCCTCTGTGTTCCGCCGCGGGCGCAACGCGAATGTCCATTCCATCCCCCACCACGCCGACCGCGCGGACTATCAGAAGGCCACGGGCCTCGAGGCGCTGTTCGGCTGGCTGTATCTGCGCGACGATCACGCGCGCATCAATGAGCTTTTCAACCGGATGATGGAGGACGACAATGCCACTTGACGCGATCTGCCTGCGGGCAGTTTTACACGAGCTGAGGCCTCAGCTCATCGGCGCGCGCATCGACAAGGTGCAGCAGCCCGCGCGCGACCAGATCGTTTTGCTGCTGCGCGGCAATCTGCGCCTGCTGCTCAACGCGGGCGCAAACCAACCGCGCATCCAGCTCACGAACATTCTGCGCGACAACCCTGCCCAGCCGCCGATGTTCTGCATGCTGCTGCGCAAGCACTTAGTCGGCGCGCGCGTGCTGTCCATCGAGCAGCCGGATCTTGAGCGCATGGTGATCCTGACGCTCCAGTGCACGGACGAATTCGGAGAGATCAGCCAAAAGCAGCTCGTGCTCGAGTGCATGGGCCGGCGGTCGAACCTCGTCCTGCTCGACGCGCAGGGGCGTATCGTCGAATGTCTGCGCCGCGTGGATGCAGACCTTTCCGCCACGCGCCAGCTGCTGCCCGGCCTTTTTTACCATCTGCCGACACCGCTCGACAAGCTGTCGCTTTTATCGCAGGAGGAGGACTCCCTCGCCCTCGCGCAGCGCGGCGGCGACGCGGAACAGGCTGTCGACAAGTGGGTGCTCGACCATTACACCGGCATTTCGCCGCTGATCGCGCGCGAATTCGCCTTCCGCGCGGGACGCGAGACCGACGTGCGCTTCGGCGCGCTGAATGATACGCAGCGCGGGGCGCTGGTGCAGGAATTTTCCGATACAGCCAACGCTGTAAAGGAAGATAACTATATGCCCGTCATCCTCTACCGCGACAGCAAGCCCGTGGATTTCACCTACCGTCCCATCGCGCAGTACGGCGCGGAAACGCAGGTCGAGACGCGTGAGAGCTTCTCGCAAATGCTCGACGAGTTCTACAACGCGCGTGAGCGGCAGGAGCTCTCCGCCCGCCGCGGCCGCGAGCTGACGCACGCGGTCACGGTCGCGCGCGACCGCATGGCGCGCAAGGCCGAGAACTTAAAGCACGACTATGCCGCGACGCAGAAGCGCGACGAATTCCGCCTGCGCGGCGACCTCATCACCGCAAACCTGTACCGCATGAAGAGCGGAGAAAAAGTCTTGCATGCGGAAAACTACTATGAGGACGGCTGCCCGACCATCGACATCCCGCTCGACCCGCTGCTCTCCCCCCAGCAGAACGCCGCGAAAAACTACAAGCAGTACAACAAGCTCAAGACCGCCGAATTCCACCTGCGCGAGCAGATCGAAAAGGCGGAAAACGAACGCGCGTACTTGGAAAGCGTCCTGCAGGAGCTTTCGCAGGCGGAGACCGAGCAGGAATTCAACGAAATTCGCCGCGAATTGCAGGAGACGAACTATATCCGAAAGTCGAGCGGCAAAAAGGAGCTCAAGCGCGCCTTCGCCCCGCGCACATTCAAAACCTCGAGTGGGCTTGAGGTCCTCGTCGGCCGCAGCAACGTGCAGAACGACCAACTGACAAAAAAGGCCGACAAGCGCGACTACTGGTTCCACACCCAGCACATTCACGGCTCGCACGTCATCCTGCGCTGCGCGGGACTCACGCCGAGCGACGATGATCTGCGCGAGGCCGCAATGCTCGCATCCTACTTCTCGCAGGCGAAGGAGAGCAGCAGCGTCCCCGTCGACTACTGCCCCGTGAAGTTCGTCAAAAAGCCCGCGGGCGCACGCCCCGGCATGGTGACCTACGACAATTACCGCACACTCTATGTCACGCCCGAAGAGGGGCTTGTCAAAAAGCTCTTTCTCAGGTAAACTATTAGAAAGCGATTCCCCTCTCCCCTGTTAGACGACAAAAGCAAGTTTGATGTTGAAAAGGAGAACCCCATGGATAAAAAGAGAAAAACCGTGCTCATCGCCGTCGCCGCGATGCTGCTCGTCGTGGCTATCTTTTTGCTGCCGCGCCGTGCGCAGCCGCTCGGCGAGCTGATCCCCGCGCCTGAGACCGCCCGCGTCGACGGACTCTTCTGCATTTCGACCATTGTTCCCACGCCGGACGGCTACGGCACGTTCGACACCGGCGACTGCCGGGTAGAGGGCTATCCGGACAGCGAGGCCGCCGCGGCTCTGCGCAGCGCTATGTCTGAAATTTCGGTGCAGCGCTATTACCGCCTGCCCACGTCGCTCCTCTCCCGCTTCACGCAGAACGAGAACTATGTCACCGTCTGGTGGATCCCCGAAGACGGACAGAAGCACGACCTATACCTCAACTGGGACGAGGGCTTCATCTACGATGACGCCCACCCCGCCGTCGCCTACAAGATCGACGGCAACGCGCAGCAGGCGTTCAGTCAGCTCTGCGCCATCATCAGCGAGTACGGCGCGTACACCCGATAAAATTCAGCAATAAAAAACTCCGTATGAGAAATCTCATACGGAGTTTTTTTTGCGTCCTTACAGCATTTTCTGCGGCATCTGCCACGCATTGTGGTCGGTGTGCAGCAGGTGGTGCGACTTTTCGCCAAGCGGCGCGCCGAGGTAGTCCTTGTAGAGCGCCTTGACATCCGGATTCTCGTGTGAGAAGCGCAGAAGCTCACCCTGATCGAGCCGCCAAAGCACGTTGCCGCGATCCTCGGCAAGCTCGGTACCGTCGTGGATGGGCTGGCCGCCGCCGCCCGCGCAGCCGCCGGGACAGGCCATGACCTCGACAAAGTCATACGCTGCGTCGCCGCGCTTGACAGCCTCAATGAGCTTGCGGGCTTTCCCGAGCGAGCTCACGACCGCGACGCGCACGTCGCCCGCGCCGGGGATGTTGAACGTCGCCTCCTTCCACCCGTCCGTGCCGCGCACGGCGGTGAAAGCGTCAGGGTCAGGATTCTTGCCCGTGATGAGGAAGTACGCCGAACGCAGCGCCGCGTCCATCACGCCGCCGGTCGTGCCGAAGACGACCGCCGCGCCGGTCGCGGAGCCGAGCGGGCTGTCGAACTCCTCCTCGGGCAGGTACTTGGGTTCAATGTGATTCGCGCGCATCATAATGTTCAGCTCGCGCGTCGTGATGCTCACGTCGACATCGGGGTCGCCCGCGTCGTTTTTCATCGTCGGCAGCGCGCATTCGCTCTTTTTCGACACGCACGGCATGATCGAGACGACGAAAAGGCGCTTGGGGTCGATACCGACCTTTTCGGCAAAGTAGCTCTTCGCCACCGCACCGAACATCTGCTGGGGCGACTTGGCCGTGGAGAGATTGTCCGTCAGTTCGGGGTACTGGGACTTCACAAAGCGAACCCAGCCCGGGCAGCAGGACGTGAACATCGGCCACTGATACTGATCCTTGTGGGTGAAGCGCTCGATAAACTCGCTGCCCTCCTCCATGATTGTGAGGTCGGCGGCAAAGTCGGTGTCGAACACATAGTTGAAGCCCAGCTCGCGCAGCGCCGCGACCATGCGCTTGGGCGTTGCGAACTCGCTGTCGAGCCCGAACTGCTCGGCCCATGCCGCGCGCACCGCGGGCGCGACCTGTGCCACGGTGACGGTATTCGGATCGTCGATCGCGTCGAAGACGAGACCCGTGTCGTCGCGCTCGCGCAGCGCCGCCGTCGGGCAGTGGGTGATGCACTGGCCGCAGTACGTGCACTCGGTATCTTGAATGCGGCGGTTGTACGACGCGTCCACGACCGTGCGCGAGCCCGTGCCGAGAAGGTCCCAGATCTTCACGCTCTGCACGTTTTCGCACACCTGGATGCAGCGCAGGCATTGCACGCACTTGTCGTTTTCGCGAATGAGCGGCGTGGAATAATCCACCTCCTCGTGACGCAGCTTTTTGGGGAAGTGCGTGCCGCGCATATTGAAGTCGTTCGCCAGCTGCTGCAAGGTGCAGTTGCCGCTTCGCGTGCAGTTCGTGCACGATGTATCATGGTGCGAAAGAATGAGACGCAGGTTCATGCGGCGTGCCTCGCGCGCCTTGGCGCTGTTCGTGAAGACGACCATGCCGTCCGCCACCACATTGTCGCACGCGGGGACAAGGCGCTCCATGCCCTCGACCTCCACGCAGCAGATGCGGCACGCGCCGATCTCGTTGATGTCCTTTAAGTAGCACAGCGTCGGGATATTGATATTGACCGAGCGCGCGGCCTCCAAGATCGTGGTATTCTCGGGCACGGTGACGCTCTTGCGGTCGATGGTCAGTGTGACGTTTCTTACCATTTGCCTTTCCTCCCTCCGCGGAAGATGCCGTAGCCGAAGTGGTCGCAGCGCAGGCAGCGCGACGCCTCGGAGTACGCCTCTTCATCGGTGAGGCCGCACTCGATGCACTTGAAGTCGTGCTTGCGTTCGCCTGCCTCGCGCTCGGTGGTGTCGATACGGCCGTGGGGCGGCTTGTTGTTCAGCCGCGCCGTGGGGATCTCGACGCCGGGGTCGATCTCGTGGTGGAAGCCGAGGTATTCGTCGATATTCGCCGCGGCGACCTTGCCGGCCGCGATGGCGCGGATGACGGTCGCAGGGCCGGTGACGCAGTCGCCGCCGGCGAAGACTCCGTCCATATTGTCGATCTGGCCACTGGCCTCGGCGACGAACGCGCCGCGCTTGATTGCGATCTTCGTCTGCTCAAAGCCGTGGGTCTCCACGCCCTGACCGATGGCGACAACGACAACGTCCGCCGCGATGCGCTTTTCGCTGCGCTTGGCCTTTTCGGGCGCGGGGCGGCCCTTTTTATCCATCTCGCCGATGATCTGCGGCTGTGTCCACAGCGCGACGGCGTGACCGTTCGCATCGGTCTCGATGCGGACAGGTGCCTGAAGCGTCACGAGCTCCACGCCCTCGGCAACGGCGCCCTCCACTTCCTCGGGAAGGGCCGTCATGTCCTCCTGGCGGCGGCGGTAGACGCAGCTCACTTTGCGCGCGCCGAGACGAACGGCGCTGCGGCAGACATCCATCGCGACGTTGCCGCCACCGATGACGACGATGTCCTTGTTGCGGAAGTCCGGCATGTGATCGTCGCCGATCTCGCGCAGCATCTCGACCGCGGAGATGACGCCCTCAGCGTCCTCGCCCTCGATGCCGGTCTTTTTATCCGTGTGCGCGCCTAGCGCGATGTAAAGCGCGTCGTTCTGCTGGCGCAGCTCGTCGAACGTCACATCGTCGCCGACATTGACGTTGACATGCACATCGATGCCAAGCGCCAGCATCGACGCGATCTCCGCGTCGAGCACTTCGCGCGGCAGGCGGTAGTTGGGGATGCCGTAGCGCAGCATGCCGCCGAGCTTCGCGCACTTTTCATACACGGTGACCTTGTGGCCCATCAAAGCTAAGTAATACGCCGCGGAAAGGCCGCTCGGGCCGCCGCCGATGACGGCGACCTTCTTTCCCGTGGGCTCGGCACAGTCGGGCTGCGGCACGTAGCCCGCGTTATCCACCGCGTAGCGCTTGAGGCCGCGGATGTTGACCGCGTCGTCGATCATGTTTCTTCGGCAGCGCGCCTCGCATGGATGCTCGCAGATGTACGCGCAGGCCGAGGGGAATGGGTTATCCTTGCGGATCAGGCGCACGGCGTCGGCGTAGCGGCCGTACTTGATGAGCACGAGGTAGCCCGGGATATCCACGCCCGCAGGGCACAGCGCCACACAGGGAACGGGCTCGCGCATGCCGCCAAGGCAGCGGTGGCGCAGAATATGCTCTTCGTAGTCGTCGCGGAAGCCCTGCACGCCGTCAAGCACCAGGCGCGCCGCATCGCGGCCAATGGCGCAGTCGGCGCTGTTGACGATCACGCGCGCCACGCGCTCGATGATCGAGATGGTCTCCATCGTGGCTTCGCCCTCGAGCACCTGCTCCATCAGCTCAGAGAGCTGGCCGAGGCCGATACGGCAGGGAACGCACTTGCCGCACGTCTGCGCATGGCAGAGATCCAGAAAGCTCTTGGCCAGGTCCACCGGACACAGTCCCGGAGGGCTTGCGGCGATACGCCGCTCCACATCGCGGTACAGCCCGTCGATGACGGTCTGGGCATGGGAGGGCGTCATAATATCGAGTCTTGACACTGCTGTTTTCTCCTTTCACTGCTTGCCATCAGTGTAGTATCGGCCGGCAGGACAAATGCACGTATCCCGCCGCCTGATGTCAGCACCCATAAATAGATATTATCAATAATAAACGTTAGTCATTCCATTTTCAATAGTCAATGCGGATTTTTTGTCATATTTTTCCATTTCACTCCATTTGGCTAACAAAGAAAAGCGATGGCCGCAGCCCTCGCCTGTTCTTCCCTTTTATTTGCCGCAGATCTCGTCGAAGGTATCGGTGACGGCCTTCTCCGGCGCGGGCGTCGCGAGCGATACGATCACGATCGCAATGCACGCCGCAAGGAACGCGGGGAGCAGCTCGTAGATGGCCCACGCGCCGCCCATCGGCGCGATGAGGTACTTCCAGATGAAGACCACCGCGCCGCCAGTGATCATGCCCGCGAGCGCGCCCTGCTTGTTCGCGCGCTTCCAGAAGAGCGAGAAGAGCATCACGGGGCCGAACGCCGCGCCAAAGCCCGCCCACGCAAACGAAACCACGCGGAACACGGAGCTGTTGGGGTCCCACGCAAGCACCATGCCGATGATGGCGATGCAGATGACCGTGGCGCGCGCGGCCAGCATCGTCGTGCGCTGGTTCATCTTGATACCGAACGAATGCTGCATGAGATCCTGCGACACGCTGGACGCCGCGGCCAAAAGCTGCGAGTCCGCGGTCGACATCGTTGCGGCCAGAATGCCGGAGAGGATGATGCCCGCCATGACGGCGAGCAGCACGCCGTGCTGGCTCATCAGGTCTGCCAATTTAATGATGATGGTCTCAGATTCCGCGCTCGTCGCCAGGAAGGGCACCTTGCCCGCGGCGGTCACGCTGTTGCCGATGACGCCGATGCACACGGCGATGAACATGGAGATCACAACCCAGATCGTCGCGATGCGGCGGGACTGGTTGAGCTCCTTTTCCTCGCGGATGGCCATAAAGCGCAGTAGGATGTGCGGCATGCCGAAGTAGCCAAGACCCCACGCGAGCGTCGAAATGATGCTCAGCGTGCTGAACGAGGCGGCCGTGCCGGTCGCGGCGTCGTAGCCCTTCGTCATATTAAGGTAGCCCGGCAGCGCACGGGCATTGTCGATGACCGTGTCCAGTCCGCCCGCCTGCTGCACGCCGAAGCATACGATGACGATGAGCGCAATGGTCATGAAGATGGACTGGATCAGGTCGGTGAACGAAACGGCCATAAAGCCGCCCATCACCGTGTACAGCACGACCACGATGCCGCCGACGATCATTGCCGTATGATACTCCACACCAAAAAGGCTGTTGAAGAGCGTGCCGATGGCCTTGAAGCCGGACGCCGTGTACGGGATAAAGAAAATGAGGATCACGACCGCCGCGATGCAGGAGAGCAAATGCTTCTTATCTCCGAAGCGGCGGGCGAAAAAGTCGGGGATCGTGATGGCGCCGAGTTTGGCCGAATACCGGCGCAGGCGGCGCGCGACGATCAGCCAGTTGAGATACGTGCCGATGGCCAGACCGATGGCCGTCCACGTCACCTCCGGCAGTCCGCAGAGGTAGGCAAGGCCGGGCAGACCCATCAAAAGGTAGCTGCTCATATCACTCGCCTCGGCGCTCATGGCCGTGACGACGGGGCCCATCTTGCGCCCGCCGAGGTAGAAGTCGTCCGAGCTGCTGCCGCTGCCCTTTTTGCCAAAATACACGCCGACGAACACCATCGCGACGAGATAGAGAACGATGGTCACTACAATAATGATCTGTGCGCTTGTCATGTGATTTTCTCCTTCAGCTTTCGTTAAGACCTGCACAATATAGCACAAAAGAAAGCAGACGTAAATACAGAACGCCGTACAGAATAATTCCTGTACGGCACTGCAAAATTCTGAATTTTTAATTGATTTTACTGCATTTTCTGCAAGACGATTTAGTAGACTATTTTTGAAACGAATTTTATTTTTTGCGAAAGCCGTCTAAAAAGAGCGGCATCATCTCGCGCGCATACTGCACAAGCGAATATTCCCCGCCCGAAAGGCACCAGTCATACATCAGCCCGCGCTCGAACATCGCGTAGGCCTTGACGATCTCGCTCACGGTACGCGTGTCGGTCAGCTCCTCGCACTCCTGCCCCTGAGAGACGATTTGGCGCAAAAGACGATAGTACGTGCGTTTGCGGTCGAGCAGGTGCTTTTCTCCCTTGGTCACGAGCTGGGAGGAAAAAAGCCGCGCCAGAAGCTCGATGGAGACCGTGTTCTCGATCGTCGTGAACAGCTCCTGATTGAGCCAGCATAAGAGCTCGATGCAGTCCATCTCATCGTGGGGCTGCTGCATCAGCTCCTCATACCGCTCGTCAAACAGCACCGAGAGGGACGAGAGCAGCGCGTCCTTGCCGTCAAAATAGTGGTAGAACGAGCCCTTCGACGTCTCCGACTCGAAGATGATCTCCTCCACCGTCGTCTCCTCATAGCCCTGCTCGTAAAAGAGCTTCCACGCCGCCGAGACGATGCGCGCCTTGGTGTTGCGGCTCGATTTTTTTGCCATGTGCTCCCCTCCCCTGCTTTTATTGATTGTATCACAGTGCGCCGCCCACTGCCAAGCGTTTTGCGCTCACCCAAGGTTTTTCCGCAGGAATGTGCGAGCATTTTCAAAGAAAATGCCGTCCGCGTCCTGCTGCGATACGCCGCGCGAAAGCAGATACTCGTAAAAATCCGCCGCCTTCTCCGGCGAATCAAGGCACGGCGGCAGCACCGCGCCGTCGAAGTCCGAGCCGAGGGCGAGGTTTTTGCGCGCGCCGAGGTCGAAAAAGTGCGCCACATGGCGATAGACGTCGTCTAAGCTCCTGACCGCTCCCCCGTCGCGCAGGAACGGCCCGTAGTAGTTGAGGCCGATCAGGCAGCCGCGGCGCACCATCTCCTTGATCTGCACGTCCGTCAGGTTGCGCTTGTGCGCGCAAATTGCGCGGGCGTTGGAGTGCGTGGCGAGAAACGGCCTTTCCGCCGTCTCGAACACGTCCGCGAGCCCCGCGTCGTTCAGGTGCGAGACGTCGATCAAAATGCCGCAGCGCTCCATTTCGCGCACGGCGGCGCGGCCAAAGTCCGTCAGGCCGCGGTCCGTCACATTGCCCGAGCCGAGCTCGTTTTCCCCATTCCACGTCAGCGTCACGGCGCAGACGCCCTGACGCTTCGTCTTCCCGATGCGCGACAGGTCGCCAGCAAACGCGCTGCCGTTTTCCACGCTCAGAAAGGCCGCGGTCTTCCCCGCCGCCCACGCGCGCTCCATATCGGCAACATTGCGGCAGGGCGACACAAGATCTGCGAATTTTCGCATCTGGCGGTCGAAATTCGCGCAGGCGTCATCAAAAAAGCGGATGGCTTTCTCCCCGCGCAGCTCATCGGGCACGAACACGGCGAAAAACTGCGCCCAGTGGATGTCCTTCGGAATACTTGTGAGCGACAGCGTGCGCGCGGGATCGTCAAGCGTGTCGATGATGTTCGATCCTGCGTACATGCAGTCGGTCAACGTGTCGCAGTGGAGATCGATGAGGGCGTAAGGGCGCATGCGGGCACTTCCTTTTCAAAAAAGATCACGCTGCATTATACGCTCTTCCCGCCCGTTTCTCAACCGGCAAAGTTTAAGGAATTCTGAGGATTCTTAGCGTGCTCTTTACAAAGGCGCGGCAACACTGATATACTGGGCATCGAAAGGGGCGAAACGCCATGGACAATATTTCCCAGATCATCTCCCGCTCGATCGGTGGCTACAGCATCGGCAGCATCCTTTCCGCGCTGCTGACGTTCCTCATCTGCCTGATCGTCGTGCGGCTCGTGCTCAAGCTCTGTTCGCGGCTGCTCTCGCGCGCGAACCGCCTGAACGAGCGGCTGCAAAAGGTCATCCTCACGAGCCTCAAAACGCTTCTGTATCTGCTTACCATCATCATCACAGCCGAGGCGCTCGGCATCAACACCTCGTCGCTCACCGCCATCATGTCGGTGCTGACGTTGGGCGTCACGCTGGCCGCCGAGGACATTCTCGGCAACGTCGCCGGCGGACTCGTCATTCTCTTCTCGCATCCGTTCTCGCTCGGCGACGAGATCGAAGTCGGCGGCACGACCGGCACGGTGCGTGAAATTTCACTGACGCACACGAAGATTGAAACGCCGGACGGACAGATCGTGCTCCAGCCCAACCGCGAAATGTCCAGCTCGAAGATCATCAACTTCACCGTCCTGGGCCGCCGCCGCATCGTCTACAAGGTCACAGCATCCTACGACGCGCCGACGGACGAGGTGAAGCAGGCCTGCATGGACGCCGTTCTCGCCTTCCCCGCCGTGCTGAAAGAACCCACGCCGACGGTGTATCTCTCGAATTACGGTGCCAGCTCCATCGAATACACCATCCGCTGCTGGACGGCGGCAGACGCCTACTGGGACACTTATTTTAAGATGTACGAGCGCCTGCGCAACACCTTTGCAAAGCACAACGTAGAGATGTCCTACGATCATCTGAACATCCACGTCGTGCCGGAGAAACAGAATGAAAATTAAAGTCGTCGATATGACATATGAACAGGCGCTTGCCCAGCCGCCGCAGGTGCACAAAAAGCCGAAAAATCCGTCGCTCCTGTTCCGGACGGTCCTGCGCGCAGTCTCCGCGCCCGACCTTCTGGCGACGCATTTCCACTGCGAGAAGATCGGCATGGCGCAGATCAAAAGCGATGAGCCCTGCCTTGTCCTGATGAACCACTCGTGCTTTCTCGACCTCAAAATCGCGGAGGCGGTGCTGTACCCGCGCCCGTTCAACATCGTCTGCACGTCGGACGGCTTTGTCGGCAAGGAGTGGCTGATGCGCAGCGTCGGCTGCATCCCCACGCGCAAGTTCTGCTCGGACACGACGCTCGTGCGCGATATGCTCTACTGCGTGCGGACGCTCAAAACGTCTGTGCTGCTCTACCCCGAGGCGAGCTACAGCTTCGACGGCACGGCCACACCGCTGCCGGAGAGCATTGGCAAGTGCGTCAAGGCGCTGAATGTGCCGGTCGTGATGATCCGCACCTACGGCGCGTTCGCGCGCGACCCGCTCTACAACGGGCTGCAAAAGCGGCGCGCGAAGGTCTCAGCGCAGATGCAGTGCCTGCTCTCGTCCAGCGACGTTGCAGAGAGGAACGTCGCCGAGATCAATGAGCGCATCTTTTCCGCCTTCCGCTTCGACAATTTCCGCTGGCAGGAGGAAAACGGCGTCTCCGTCAGCGAGCCGTTCCGCGCCGACGGACTCAACCGCGTGCTCTACAAGTGCCCGCACTGCCTCGCCGAGGGGAAAATGGAGGGCAAAGGCACATCACTCATTTGCCGAAGCTGTAACAAGGAATACCGCTTGACAGAGATTGGTACGCTGGAATGTTTGAACGGCGAGGCCGCGTTCACCCACGTGCCGGACTGGTACACCTGGGAGCGGCAGTGCGTACGCGAGGAGCTGGAAAGCGGCGCATATCAGCTTGATATTCCCGTGCAGATCTGCATGATGGTCAACATGCGCGAGATCTGCCGCGTGGGCGAAGGCCGACTGCACCACGATGAAAACGGCTTCCACCTGACCGGCTGCAGCGGGAAACTGGACTATTTCCAAAAGCCTGAGGCCTCGTACAGCCTGTACGCCGACTATTTCTGGTACGAGATCGGCGATATGCTGTGCATCGGCGACCACAAAGCGCTGTATTACTGCTTTCCGCAAGGCGGCGGGGATGTGGTCGCCAAGACGCGGCTGGCCGCCGAAGAGCTCTATAAATTAAAGCGCGCCGCTAAGGCGCGGGGATAATGCAGCACAAAGTGCTGCCGCCTTGTTCCCCACACCGTGTGGGAACGCGGATAAGGGAGGGGTGTCTCTTTTTTGAAAAGAGACACCCCTCCCTTACACCCTCCCAGAGAAAATTTTTCATTGCAAGCGAGCAGCTCGAAGAGCTGCAATGCTTGCCGATTGCACCTCTTGCGTGCGGCAAAGCCGCATTTACCCCTGCTATACGACTTGGCGTACTCCTATCATCCGCTGCCGCTCTGCCCATCTCGCGCTGGTACAGCCTAATTTCCGTCTACCGGAGCACTCATCAATGCGGCGAGCGAAGCAATGCCGCATTCCGCAGGCAGTCTGCCGCCAATCTAACGTCACTCGCGCCTCACGATAGTAAGGCGCGGTTGCAAATCGGTCACGAATTGCAGGGATTCATGGCGAAGCCATGTACACCGCACCTACATTGCGCAGCGCGTGCAGTTCTTCAAGATTGAAACTGCCAATGTGTGGGGGCGAGGGGGAAGGCCCCTCGTCCTTTCTCTCGGGGGTTTAAGGGGGATACTCTCTTTCGAGAAAGAGAGTATCCCCCTTTAGCGCACTCCCGCACGGTGCGGGAATCCCCCGACGGCCTCAGGCCGTCATAATTTTCAAGCGCTTTGCGCATTAAAGCCTTTCAAAGATTTCTTCTCCTCGCGGAGAAACACGATCACGCTCAGAAGGAACGGGAAGAAATACGTCGCCACGCGATAAAGTACCAGCGCCGACGAGGCGATTGCCGTGTCCGCCCACGGGGCGAAGAGCAGCAAAAACGCAAACTCCATCGGGCCCACGCCCGCGACGTTCGGCAGCGCGCTTGTGATGAGCAGCATCAGCGAGGCGAGCAGCTGTGCCTGCGCAAAGTTAAGCGCCGTGCAGCCCACGAGCCGCAGCGCGGCATAGGGGATGGAATAGAGCACGAAGAGCTTCACAAGGCTCACGGCGATACCTTTGACGCGGATTGACGGAACGAGCAGCACCTTTTTCGCCTCGCGGTTGAGCTCGGTGAGACTATTCGCCCACTTTTCGCGGCGTTCGTCCCACTTCGGCGTGTGCGGGAGCTTGCCGAGCAGCATCAGCACTAACTTCAGCACCTTATCCCAGGTGTAGAGCAGCGTGAGCGCGATCACGATGAGCGCGCCGATGACATAGCCGATCAGAAGATAGCGTGCAAGGCCGCTGGCGCTCTGCTCCAGCCAGTCGCCGCCGAGCAGCAGCGCGACCGTCGCGTAGATCAGCACGGATATCTTGTGCAGCACGTACTCGCTCGCCATGATGCCGAGCCCGCTGCCTGCGTCCAGGCCTCGCCTGTAAAGGTAAAAGCTTTGCATCGGCAGCGTGCCCGCACCCAGCGTCGCGATATTGCCGAACACGCCGAGGAATGTCACGCGCAGCGCGTCAATAAACGTGCAGTCCGGCTTTTTGTGGTGGATGATGACGAGGCACAGCACGGATTCCATCACCTCGTAGGCAAAGCCGAGTGCGAGCAGGAGCAGCACACCCCAGAACGGCACAGTACTCAGGTCCTTGACGATATCGGGCAGCACGTCGCGGAAAACAAGGATGATGGCAACAAAGATCAGCGCCAGCGTGAGACCGCTGACGAAATAGGTTCTGCTCCGTTTGCTTTTCAATGCTGTTCCTCCCCGCCTTCGCAGATGATGTTATGATAAAATTTCCTTTTGCAGCACCTCGGCGATGTCGGTCCACTCCCACGGAAGACCCACGGCATTTTCGCCGAAGTGTCCGCCGCAGGAGACGCGGCGGTAGATCGGGCGGCGCAGTTCAAAGCGCGACGTGATGCTGCCTGGGCGCATGTCGATATGCTCCATAAGCCAGCTCGCGATCTTTTCGTCGCTCACGCGCCCCGTGCCAAACGTGTCGACCATCACGCTCACAGGGTCGGCGAGGCCGATGGCATAGGCAAGCTCGATCTCGCAGCGGTCGGCCAGCTCCGCGGCTACAATGTTCTTGGCGAGATAGCGCGCCATGTAAGCGCCCGTGCGGTCGACCTTGCTCGGGTCCTTGCCCGAGAACGCCCCGCCGCCGTGGCGCGCCATGCCGCCATAGGTGTCGGCGATGATCTTGCGGCCGGTAAGGCCGCTGTCGCCCGCGGGCCCGCCAACGACAAATCGTCCCGTCGGGTTGATGAAATACTCTGTGTGCTCGTCGAGCAGTTCCGGCGGCAGCACAGGGAAAATGACCTGTTCTAAGATCGCATCGCGCAGCGCGTCGATGCCGACCTCCGCGCTGTGCTGCGCGGAGACGACGACGGCGGAAATGCGTTTGGGCGTGCCGTCCTCGTATTCGACGCTGACCTGCGCCTTGCCGTCCGGCAGAAGATAGGGCAGCAGCTTTTCGCGCCGCACCTGCTCGAGCTTTCTCGTCAGGCGGTTCGCAAGCGTGATCGGCAGCGGCATCAGCGCGCCGGTCTCGCAGCAGGCGTAGCCGAACATCATACCCTGATCGCCCGCGCCGGCTTCCTCCGGCGAGCCGCGGTCAACCCCGCGCGCGATGTCCGGCGACTGGGTGTGGATGCTGACGCGGATGCGCACGTTTTCGGCGTCAAAGCCGACGACGGGCACGGTATAGCCGATCTCGGCGATGACCTTGCGCGCAATGGCTTCATAGTCCGGCACATAGGATGAGGTGATCTCGCCCATCAGGTGAACTTCGCCGGTGCAGGCCGTCACCTCGCAGGCGACGTGTGCGTCGGGATCGTTGGCAAGGATGTCATCGAGCACCGCGTCGGCGATCTGGTCGCAGACTTTATCGGGATGTCCGCACGTGACGGACTCAGAGGTGAAATAGGTTTTCATCGCTTTCGCTTCCTTTCTGCTCGTTCGCATGGGGAAAGAGCGCTGTCTCAGTTTTTGACAGTCTGATGATAGCGGGAATATGAAAGCGGGAAAAGTGGCAAAGTCCGCAAGGCGCACAAAGTTTTCACACTCCCGCGAGGCTGACCAAGTTTCCGACAGGAAGCGGCGAGTATAGTGTAAAGATTTCGTTAAATGTTCACGATTTTGTCACTTGCAAGTTTTTCCCATATCAGATATAATGAATATTACCGAATCGAGAAAGGGAGGAACCCACCCATGGCTCTGCGCACCAAAAACGCCATCCGCCGCAGCTTCATCGAGCTTCTGGCAGAGCGTCCCTTCGACAAGATCTCCGTCCGCGACATCGCGGAGAGAAGCGAGGTCACGCGGAACACTTTTTATTATTACTACACTGACATCTATGCGCTGGCCGAGGACGTGTTCGAGTCGGAGATTGAAAAGCTCTCCGAGCGCGTGGAGGGCTATGACTCGTGGCAGAAGGCATTTTTGACCGCCACATCCTTCGCCGCGGAGAACAAGCGCATGATCCTGCACCTGCACAACTCCGCCCACAGCGATATTCTGGCAAGATATTATCATAAAACGATCCTGACGACAATGCTTTCTTACATCCGCAAGGAGGCCGAGGGCCTGAACGTCAGCGAAAGCCAGATCATGGCGCTCGCGCGCTTCTACACGGCAGCGCTCGCAGGGCTGACGCTTGAATGGATTGGCAGCGGCATGAAGGGCGAGCCGGATTCGTTCATCGATGATCTTGGTGGAATGCTCGACGGCAACATCCGCCGCTCTCTCGAGCGCGGATGTGCGCACGCGGCACAGTAAATAATATGCATTAAAAATGGGAAAGCGGCGGGATGGTTTGACCATTCCGCTGTTTTCGTCCACGTCGGGTGAACAAGCTTAACACATCCTTTACCCTTTTTTCCTGTTCATCGCGGCGAATCTCTGCTATGATATTTTTGGAAGTATTGAATTGATAAAGGAGTGAGGTTTTGTATCAGAAACAGATCTTAATGGAAAAGCTGAAAGAAGCCACCGCCTCCGTCCTGCCCATCAGCCTGATCGTTATGGCGATCAGCTTTGTGCTCGTGCCGGTGGACGCGGGACTGATGCTCTCGTTCGTGATCGCCACGGCCATGCTGATCCTCGGCATGGGGCTCTTCACGCTGGGCGCGGACATGTCGATGAGCCGCATCGGCAACTACATGGGCTCCAAGCTGACGAAATCGCGCAAGCTGCCGCTCATCCTGACCGTGAGCTTCGCCCTCGGCGTCGCCATCACGGTGGCGGAGCCGGATTTGCAGGTGCTCGCGGGCAACGTGCCGGAGATCGACACAACGGTGTTGATCTTGACCGTTTCGGTCGGCGTCGGCTTCTTTCTGATGCTGTGCATGGTGCGCATTCTCTTTTCGATCTCGCTGCGCACGATGCTGATCGTATTTTACGCCATCGTCTTTGCCGCGGCGTTTTTGTCGGATGAGAGCATCCTCTCCGTCGCGTTCGACTCCGGCGGCGTGACAACGGGGCCGATGACCGTGCCGTTCATCATGGCACTCGGCGTCGGCGTTGCGTCCATTCGAAGCGACGAAAATGCCAAGGCGGACAGCTTCGGCCTCGTCGGTCTGTGCTCGATCGGGCCGATCTTATCGGTGCTGCTGCTCGGTGCGATCTACAAAACGCAGCCCGCGCAGGGCGAGAGCAGCGCCGTCTCTGGCGTCGCCACCACGGTAGAGCTCGGCAAGGACTATCTGCATGCCCTGCCGGAGTATTTATGGGAAGTGACAATGGCGCTGCTGCCGATCGTTGTCTTCTTCCTGATTTTTCAGGTCATTTCGCTCAAGCTCCGCAAGCTGCCTTTCATGCGCATCGTGATTGGTATCCTCTATACATACTTAGGTCTCGTGCTGTTCCTCACGGGCGTGAACGTCGGCTTTTCGCCGCTGGGCTACGCGCTCGGTGCCGCGCTGGCCGAGGGGTGGAAGGTCTATCTCCTTGCCCCCCTTGCGATGCTGATGGGCTGGTTCATCATCAACGCCGAGCCCGCCGTCCATACGCTCAACAAACAGGTCGAGGAGCTGAGCGCGGGCGCGATCTCCGCCAAGGCGATGGGCATGAGCTTATCCATCGCGGTCTCCGCCGCAGGCGGGCTTGCGATGCTGCGTGTCATCACAGGCATTTCGATCATGTATTTCCTCGTGCCCGGCTATCTTATCGCGCTGGCTTTGAGCTTTTTCGTGCCGCGCACGTTCACGGCCATCGCGTTCGACTCCGGCGGCGTCGCGTCAGGTCCTTTGACGGCGACATTCATGCTGCCGTTCGCCACAGGCGCGTGCGAAGCGCTCGGCGGCAATGTGATGACAGACGCGTTCGGCCTTGTCGCGCTCGTCGCGATGATGCCGCTCATCACCGTGCAGGTGATGGGAGCCATCTATGTCGTCAAATCCCGTCATGCTTCGCAGGAGCCCCAGCTCCCCGACTTTGGCGACAACGAGATCATCGAACTGTGGGAGGCCTGCTGAAATGGAACTCTATTACATCATTGCCATCACGGATCACGACCGCGGCGAAGCGATGGGCTCGCTCTACCACGCGGCGGGGCTGCACCTCATTTTGAGCATGCCCGCGCGCGGCACAGCCACGAGCGAGCACCTCGCCATCTATGGGCTGGACGCGACGGAAAAGTGCGTTATCGCCGCCGTCGGCAGCGCGCAGGAGGCGGATTCGCTTATCCGTTCCGCCAAGCGCAAGCTCTTTATCGACATTCCGGGCAACGGCGTCATGCTGACCGTGCCTCTCAAGAGCGTGGCCGGCGGCAAGACACTGTCCTATCTCACCGACGATCTCAAAGCAGGAGGAGCGCCGAACATGAACTTTGAACATGAACTCATCACCGTCATCTTAAACGAAGGCTATTCCGACTTTGTCATGGACGCGGCGCGCGCCGCGGGCGCGGGCGGCGGCACGGTGCTGCACGCCAAGGGCACGGGCGGCACGCGCGGAGAAAAATTCTTCAGCGTCAGCCTTGCCGACGAAAAGGATATGATCTACATCATCGCCCACAAGGACGAAAAGGCCGCCATCATGCGCTCGATCAACGAGCAAGCCGGCCCCGGCACCAAAGCGGGCGCGATCTGCTTCTCGCTGCCGATCTCGTCCGTCGCAGGCCTGCGTGCACGGGAGGAAAACTAAGCGTCCCCATAATACAACAAAGCGCCGCTGCTCACGCAGCGGCGCTTCCCTTTTCAATTTTCAATCTTCCGTCTTTTCCCCGCGGGCGAGGCTCACGATGTCGCCCACGCCGTTCAACACCATGCTCGGACGATACGCGTAGGTCTTGATGGTCTCGCGCGTCGAGACGCCCGAGAGCACCAGCACCGTGGACATGCCGCTCTCCATGCCGGAGATCACATCGGTGTCCATCCGGTCACCGACCATGACGGCCTCGGCTGAGTGGCAGTGCAGCATTCTGAGGCCCGTGCGCATCATCAGCGGGTTCGGCTTGCCGCAGAAGTACGCCTGCGTGCCGGTCGCCATCTCGATGGGCGCGACGAGCGCGCGGCAGGCAGGCACGATGCCGTTTTCGATGGGGCCGGAAACGTCGGAGTTCGCGCCGATGAGCTTTGCGCCCTTCCAGACGAGGTTCGTCGCCTTCGTCAGCGTATCGAGCGAATAGGAGCGTCCCTCGCCCACGACGACATAGTCGGGGTTCACATCGTTCATCGTGATGCCTGCGTCGTAGAGCGCGTTCAAAAGGCCTGCCTCGCCGATGGCAAAGACCGAGCAGCCGGGCGCCTGATCGCGCAGGAACGCCGCCGTCGCGAGCGCGCTCGTATAAAAGTGCTCCTCCGTCACGTCGAGGCCCATGCGCGCAAGCTTCTGGCTCAGCTCGCGCGGCGTGTAGCCGCTGTTGTTTGTCAGAAACAAGTATTCCTTGTTTTCATCGTGCAGCCACTGGATGAACTCGGCCACGCCCGGCAGCACGCGGTTGCCATGGTAGATGACGCCGTCCATATCGCAGATGAAGCCCTTCTTTTCGTTAAAATCGATCATATTGTAAGTATCCATTCGTATCACTTCTCCTCTCTTCTCTCCAAATTTCATCGAATACAGTATAGCAGAGGGATTTGTCAAAAACCAGCAAAGAAATGTAAAATCTGCGTGAAATGCAAAAGGAAAAGAGACAGCCGAGGCTGCCTCTTTTTTCTCTTTATACTTCGCCGCTTAAAAGGCGCGCGACGGTGCGGCGGTAGACCTCGCCGCAGTTTTTCACCTGCCATGCATAGCCGTACTCGTTGTCACCGTGCATGTTGCCGCCCGAGGGGCCGAACGTCACGACCGGAATGCCGAGCGAAACGGCTAAAATATTCGAATCGCAGACCGAGGCGTCATACGCGCACGGAAGATCCTTGCCCGTGACGGAGTAAAACTCCTCCTGCAAAATTTTGACGAGCGGATGATCCTCCTCCACCGCGAACGACTGCATGTAGGGCGATTTTCTCGGCTTGAGGCGCACGTCGACCTTGCCGGAAAGGCCGAGCTGCTCCGCCGCCTCCATGATCTGCGCGATGCAGATCTCGTCCGTCTCGCCCGGAACGACGTAGCGGTCAACGAAGAGGTAGCACTTCTCCGGCACAACGAGCGTGCCGGGATTGCCGCCCTCCATATAGCGCACGCACCACGTGCCGTGCTTGAGGTGCGGGTGCTGGAGCGTCGGCAGCGCCTCGATGGCCGCGGCCAGGCGTCCGCCGGAGATGAGAGCGTTTTCACCGACCTCGGGATAGTGGCTGGCGTGCGCGGTCTGTCCGTGGACGGTCACCTCAAAGCTGTAGCGGCCGCGGAAGCCGACAGCCACATTGTCGTAGCGGCACTCGCCCATGATGGCGTAGTCGGCGTGGATGACGTCCTCTGCCACGAGCTGATAGGTGCCCCTGCTCAGGCCCTCCTCGTCGGCGACGAAGCAGGCCAAAATTTTGCCGTTGATCTCGTCGAGATGGGCGGCGTAATAGGTCAGCGTCTCCAGGATCGCGGCGAGGCCGCCCTTCATGTCCATCGCGCCGCGGCCATAGACCTTGCCGTCGATCTCCGTGGGGGTAAACGGGTCGGTCTTCCAGCGGTCGGACACATCGACGGTGTCGAGGTGTCCGATGAGCAGCACGGTCTTGCCGGGCCGGCCGCTGTCGAGCACCGACCAGACCGACGGGCGCTCGCGCGCGGTGTCCTCTTCAAAATAGCTGTAATGCGGGTCCATGCCGAGCTCACGCAGGACATTCGCCACGTAATCCGCCATCTGTGCCTCGTGTCCGTTGACCGAACGGATGGAGATCATATCGTACCAGCGCTGTAAAATCCGTTCCATACCTTAGTCCTCCTTCGCCTTGGCCGTGCCGATGCCGGTCACGGCGTAAATGACAGAAAACACGATCGACAGCCACAGCATCGGCGCAAACGGCGCGAATGCCAGATTGGAAACGCCAAGCGTCGTGGCGGTGTAAGAGCCCGTAGTCGACCACGACACCATGGGGGCAAGGCCCGTGCCGGTGTCGAGCATCGTGCGCATCAGATTCTTGCGGTCGAGATGATATTCCGGATACAGGTCCTTCACCATACCGCCGACGACAGGATAGGACACATAATAAGCGCCCGTAATCGTGAAAAACACCGCGTGCAGGATCAGCACACCGAGCGACATCGAACGAGAGGTCTTCGCGATACGCTCCACAAAGGCGAGCAGCACGTCCACAACGCCCGCTGTGCGGAGCGGCGCGCCGAAGATGCCCGCCGCGATCAGAAGACCAATGGTCGAGAGCATCGAGGTAAAGCCGCCGCGGTTGAGCATCGAATTCACGACGTCCGAGCCGGTATCGGCAGAAAAACCGGAGTACATGACCGTCAGAATGTCGTGCAGGCTGACACCCTGGCAGAGCATCGCCATCACCGCGCCCGCGGCGATGCCGGCGATAAAAGTCGGGATCGTCGGCTTTTTCATCAAAATCAGCACGACCACGACCAGCACGGGCAGAAGCAGCACGGGGCTGAGCCAGAACTCGGCGGAAACGGTGGAAAGGATATCCTCATACACTTCCCCGCCGACGCTGCCGCCGGAATAGCGCAGGCCGTAAACAAAGTAGAAAACGAGCGAAATGAGATACGCAGGCCCCGTGGAAATGAGCGCGTGGCGAATGCCGTCCATCAGCGGCACCTCGCACACCGTGGCGGTGATGACGGGCGAGTCAGGCAGCGGCGAGACCTTGTCACCGAAGAACGCGCCGGTGCAGACCGCGCCCGCGGCCGCGGGCAGCGGCACACCGAGACCCTGTGCAACGCCCATGCAGGCGACGCCGACCGTCGCGAGCGTGCCCCACGACGTGCCCGCCATGGTGGACATCAGCGTGCAAAGGATGCAGACGACCGGCAGAAACAGCCCCGGCGTCAACACCTTCATGCCGTAGTAGATCATGACCGGCACCGTGCCGCTCGCCATCCACGTGCCGACGAGCACGCCAACCGCCAGCAGGATCAAAATGGCCACGATCATCGACGAGACCGTCTCCTTGATGCCCTGCTGCAGCTCTGCATACGGGATGCCGAAGCACCACGCCATCAGACACATGATGACGCCGTCGAGCGCCAGCACGATGCGGTTGTTGAGCTTCATCACAAGAAGGCCCACGATGATAACGGCGATGCCGACGAGCAGCATCAGCCCTGCCTGCCAGGGCTTTACGATTCTTTTTTCTTCCATGATTGTCGTCCTTTCTCGTTTTGGCTGGGTCAAATTGAAAAAGGATAACAAAAAAGCGGCTCTCTCCCGCTTGGGAGAGAGCCGCTTTTTATTCACTTGTTGACGCAGGTATCAGCAAAGCTGAAGCCGTTTTTCATTTGCTCACTGGCAGTGCGCAGGACCTTGTTGAGGATCTGCGTGCTCTCCTCTTTCGCCATCGCGCAAAGCTCGTCGTTCGCCTGAGCGGCGAGCGTGAAGTCGCCGCTCTCGCGCATCAGCCTGTCGTATTTAAGGACGATCTGTCTGCCGCGGATATTCACCGTGTCCTGATAGCCCCAGACATTCTGGATGCACGAGCCGTAGCACTTGTCGGCCAGCGCGCCGACAAAGCGGCTGACCCAGTAGAGATTGTCGGTCTCGGCGTCGAGCGTCACATTGCTCAAATAGTCCGGCATCTGGGGGACATTTGTGTACACCGGCAGCCATGCGGAAAATGTCGTGGAGCCGAAGCACACCCACTCGATACCCTTAATGGCATCGGGGACGTCGCTTCTAATTTGACAGATCGTCGTCACGCCCGTGCGGTTGATGCCGATAGGACGGTAAATGCCGCCTTTTTCCGCATGGCCCGCATAGGGATCGTAGGGTGTACCCTGATAGTGGGACGAGAGCAGGTATTGGATATTCTCCGCGGCAACCTTGCGCTCAGGAACGTAGGACCACGGAATGTCATCGCTTTCTGGCGTGAAGTCCGCGTTTTCGCCGTCCCAGCGGTAGGTGTGCGGTGCAAGGCAGCGGCCCATGAACCACGCGCGCGGCGTGTTGTAGATGTGGTCCATGTCGCGGTGCGAGCCGAAGATATCCCGCGGGTTGAACTTGCCATCCTGATTCAGATCCAGATGGTTTTGCGAGATGAATTCTCTGAGGTCTGCCGAGCAGAGATGCGATTCCCGGGCACCGAAGGCGTCCTCAAGGTCGAACGAGTCCATACCGAACTGGTTCGGGTTGATGATGACGCGATCCTCGGGAATTTTCTTCGCGATCCAGTGGTGCCCGCCGATGGTCTCGAGCCACCAGACCTCGTTTTCGTCGTTGAAGGCGATGCCGTTCGACTCATAGGTGCCATATTGCTCCAGAAGCGCACCGAGGCGCAGCACGCCCTCGCGCGCGGAGCGGATGTAGGGCAGGACGAGGACAACGATGTCCTCCTCGCCGATGCCGCCGCAGCGCTCCTCTTCCCCATCCTTCGCCTCGCGCAGCTCGACCATCGGGTCGGCCGCGAGCACGCGCGGGTTCGAGGTCGTGGTTTCCGTCGCCGTCATGCCGACGTTCGCGGCGTTGATGCCGGTCGCGGCCCAAATGCCGTGCTTCGGGTCCACGCTCGGGCAGGACGTGTAGCGCATGGGGTTCTCCGGCAGTGTGATCTCCACGTGGGACTCTACGCTTTTATAAATCTTCGGCTGCTGGTCGGGCTCGACCACGATCAGCTTTTTCTCATCAAAATGACCGTCGTCCGTACGGGCGATCATCGTCGAGCGGTCATTCGTCGCCAGCTTACCGGCCAGTACAGTGGTGCAGGGCATAATTACATCTCCGTTTCCTGTCGATTTCACCGCAGCGCCGCTTTTTCGCAGCGCCGCCAAATTTTATCTGCATCCATTATATTCACAGAATCGTCCTCTGTAAAGGCAAAATTCCCTTTGCAGGTGCATCTCCCCTGCTGCTCTGCCGCGAAAAAATGCGGACAGGCCCGCTAAAAAGCGGACCTGTCCAAAAAGGTTGATAAAGAGAGGTCGTACCTATCAAGTTTGGATCGATCACACCATGATGGGCTCGTCCCAGAGCTTGAGCTTCTGGCCGATGCCGTTTTCCTTGGCATACTGGTAGACGCGCGCGGCGATCGCCACGTCGTAAAGGCCGAGGCCGACGTTGCAGGTGTAGGTGAGCTGGTCGTCGTTGTCGCGGCCGGACTTCCGCCCCGCCACCAGGTCGGAGACGCTCGCGTCGATACGGGAATCGTCGATCTTGCCGTCGCGGAACATGTAGGCCATCGTGTCGCCCATGCGGTGCTTGTCGGTCTCCCAATCGTCGATGACGACCTTGTCCGCGCGCAGGATCAGCTCCTCGTCGACCTCGTTGTTGCCAAGGTGAGCAACGTAAACGCCCTTTTTGATCTCCGCGCCGTGGATGATCGGCTCGGTCGCGGTCGTCGCGGTCACAAGGATGTCGCCGCTTTCGATCGTGGCGAGGCGGTCGCTCGCCGCCTGCACGTCCATGTTCAGCTTTTGCGACATCTCCGCCGCAAATTTTTCCGCTCTCTCTCGGGAAGGGTCATAAACATACGCCTTTTCCAGCTGCGGCAGCGACGCCTTGAGCGCCATCAGCTGCGTCTTGCACTGCGGGCCCGCGCCGAAAAGGCCGACGGTCTTCGAGCGCGAGGGCGCCATATACTTGGCGCAAACGCCCGTTACTGCGCCGGTGCGGATCGTACTGATGAGTGTGCCGTCCATGATGGCAATAGGTACCTTGGTCTCGGGATCGTTCAGCGCGATCACGGCCGAGCCGCGCGGCAGGCCGTACTTGAACGGATTCTGCGGACCGCTGCCGATCCCACTTGATCCCGGGCATGTTGAACCGTCCGCCGATGTAGCCGGGCATGGCGTTGATGCGTCCCGTCGTCTCTTCAGCGTTGGGCTCAGGGCGCTTCATCACGATCTTGCCGGGCAGAATATAGTCACCCTTGTCATAAAGGCAGAAGACCTCTTCCAGATCGTCGATAGCCTTGTCCATCGACATGCCGCCGCAGCGGATCACGTCCTCCTGGGATAGATAAATCATTTCAACTTTCATTGTAGAAATTCTCCTTTTCAATGCACCGCGGCAAATAGTGACATTGATCATCGTATTCGCCAAACGTGATAAGCGGGCGCGCAACACCATCATCCTTCGCACCGGGGTAAAACGGGATATAGCGGAACTGGTTGAGGCTCAACGTTTCAAAAAGGCGCACCGCGTCATAGGCAGAGGACTTAAAGTCATTCAGCACATACATCTCCGAGCCCTCCGGCAGGCCGAAGACCTCGTCCAAGCGCTGCGCGGCAGACATTTGTCACAGCTGCACAGTGCTTTTTATCATCATAAATCAAATTTTTTGCAAACACCTATTGACACAGTAGGAATTAAGCGTTAAAATTCCTATCTACAAGGTAGGCAATTATGAGCAAGGAGACATGCCGCATGATGATCTCAACAAAAGGGCGCTACGCTTTGCGGGTCATGCTGGATATGGCCGAGCACGGAGGCAGCGAATGGCACCGCCTGAGCGATGTCGCGCAGCGCCAGCAGCTCTCTAAAAAGTACTTGGAGACCATCATGGCCGCGCTGAGCCGTGCGAACTTGGTCGAGAGCGCCGTGGGCAAAGCGGGCGGCTACCGTCTGACCCGCTCCCCCGAGGATTACCCCGTAGGTGAAATTCTGCGGGCGGTGGAGGGCAACCTGTCGCCGATCGCGTGCCAGTCTGAGGACGGCTCCGGCTGCGGCGCTTCCTGCGACTGCGACGCGCGCCTTTTCTGGCAGGGGCTGGAAGACCAGATCAACAGCTATGTCGACAATCATACGCTGGCGCAATTCATGCGAGTCAATGAAAAAACACCGGCCGTCCTGAACGGCACGGAAAGAAGATAAGGTGGTTCAATATGAGTAAGGCACTTTTAGAGATTCAGAACCTGCACGTGCGGGTCGAGGAAAAAGAAATTCTCCACGGTGTGGATCTGACCGTGGGACAGGATGAGACCCATGTGCTGATGGGCCCCAACGGCACCGGCAAGTCGACGCTGGGCTATGCCATCACCGGCAATCCGACCTACAGCGTAACCGGCGGTTCGATCATTTTTAACGGCGAGGACATCACGGAGCTCCCCGTCAACGAGCGCGCGAAAAAGGGCATTTTCCTGTCCTTCCAGAACCCGCTGGAGGTCCCCGGCGTAACGCTGAGCGCGTTCATCCGCAGCGCGCTCGAGCAGAAGACCGGCGACCGCCTGCGCCTGTGGGACTTCAAGAAAAAGCTCAAAGAGACCATGGGCCTTTTGAACATGGACGAGAGCTATACCGAACGTGATCTGAACGTGGGCTTCTCCGGCGGCGAGAAGAAAAAGGCCGAAATTTTGCAGATGCTCATGCTCGAGCCCAAGCTCGCGATCCTCGATGAGACCGACTCTGGCCTCGACGTCGACGCGGTCCGCACCGTCAGCGAGGGCGTGCGCCTGTTCCGCGAGCGGACGCACGGCTCGCTTCTCATCATCACCCACTCCACGCGCATTTTAGAAGCGCTCCATGTGGATGCGGCCCACGTGATGGAAGAGGGCGTCATCGTCCGCAACGGCGGCGCCGAACTGGTGGATGAGATCAATGAAAAGGGATTCGGCAGCCTGAAGGAAGACTGAATCGGGAGGCTCTTGACATGGCAGATTTGAAAGAAAAAACCTACGTGGAGGATGTGGACCGCAGTGTCTACGACATTCGGGACGCGGAAAACGACGCGTACCGAATGGAATCCGGCCTGACGCCGGAGATCGTCGAAAAGCTCTCCACTGAGAAGGACGATCCCGTGTGGATGCAGCAGTTCCGGCTCGAATCCCTCCAGATCTACAATGAAATGAAGATCCCCAACTGGGGCCCGTCGATTGAGGGCCTTGATATGGATCATATCGCGACCTACGTTCGCCCGAACACCAAGATGCGCAACGACTGGAAGGACGTGCCGGAGGACATCAAGGAGACCTTCGAGCGCCTTGGCATCCCGCAGGCGGAGAGAAAATCCCTCGCCGGTGTGGGTGCGCAGTACGACTCCGAGCTTGTCTATCACAACGTCAAGGATTCCGTGGCGGCCGAGGGCGTGGTTTACACCGATATGGAGAGCGCCATAAAGGGCGAATATGCCGACATGGTGCGCAAGTACTTCATGAAGCTCGTGACGCCCCACGATCACAAGTTCGCGGCGCTCCACGGCGCGGTGTGGTCCGGCGGCTCGTTCGTGTACGTGCCCAAGGGCGTACATCTCTCCATTCCCCTGCAGTCCTACTTCCGACTGAACGCCAAGGGCGCCGGCCAGTTTGAGCACACGCTCATCATCGTGGACGAGGGCGCGAGCCTGCACTTCATTGAGGGCTGCTCCGCGCCGAAGTACAACGTGGCGAACCTCCACGCCGGCTGCGTGGAGCTGTACGTCAAGAAGGGGGCCAAACTCCGCTACTCGACGATCGAAAACTGGTCGAAGAACATGTACAACCTGAATACCAAGCGTGCGCTGGTGGAAGAGGGCGGCACGATCGAGTGGATCTCCGGCTCCTTCGGCTCCCATGTTGGCTGCCTGTACCCCATGAGCATCTTAAAGGGTGACAATTCCCGCATGGAGTTCACCGGCGTTACGTTCGCCGGTGCGGGGCAGAACCTCGATACCGGCGCAAAGGTCGTCCATGTGGGCAAAAATACGAGCTCCTATATGAACACGCGCTCGATCAGCAAGAGCGGCGGCATCAGCACATTCCGCTCAAGCGTTGTCGTGGAAAAGGGCGCCAAGGGCGCCAAGTCCGCCGTGTCGTGCCAGTCGCTGATGCTGGACTCCGAGTCCCGTTCCGACACCATCCCTGCAATGGACATCCGCGCGAAGGACGCGGCCATCGGCCATGAGGCCAAGATCGGCGCGATCAGCAATGAAGCCGTCTTTTATCTGATGAGCCGCGGCATGAGCGAGGAAGACGCGCGCGCGATGATCGTCAGCGGCTTTGCCGACAATGTCTCCAAGGAGCTGCCGGTGGAGTACGCGGTGGAAATGAACAACCTCATCCGGCTCGAGATGAAGGGCAGCATTGGCTGAAAGGAGTTTGGATATGAACGATACGATTTTGATCAACCGGCTCCCGACCCGCACCTGGAACCGGCTGGGTGTGAACGAAACGGCCATCGCCTGGGGGCAGGCCGACGATTTGGGCGAAGAGAAAATCACCGCCGCCGGTCAGACCGAGCGGCTTGAGATCACTGGCTCTGGCGAGCGCGGCGAGAAGACGGTCGACATCCACGCGCCCGCGGGCCAGACCGTCACGGTGTTTGAAACGCTGAGAGCGGAAAAGGGCCTGCTCGTGCGCACGGCGCTCCACGTTGAAAAGGACGCAAAGGTGCGGCTCGTGCAGATTCAGAATGCGGCACAGGACTCGCTGCTCCGTCTGGAGACGAGCGGCGAGTGCGCCGAAAACGGTCAGGTAGAGCTGATCCAGATCCTGTTGGGCCGCGGCGACGTGTACAGCGACGGCCAGTTCGAGCTGAACGGCAATGGCGCGGGCTTCACGGCGGGCATCGGGTATCTGGGCCAGAAACAGCAGACCGTGGACATGAACCTTGTCGTGAACCACTGGGGCCAGAAGACCACGAGCGAAATCAATGCCGCCGGTGCGCTCAAGGACGACGCGCAGAAGATCTTCCGCGGGACCATCGACTTTAAGAAGGGCTCCGCGGGCTCCGTCGGCAGCGAGCAGGAGACGGTTTTGATGCTGGGCGACGGCGTCGTCAACAAGACGGTGCCGCTGATCCTGTGCGCCGAGGAAAACGTCGTCGGCAACCACGGCGCGACCATCGGCGAGCTGGACGAGGACACGCTGTTCTACTTTGAAAGCCGCGGCATTTCCGCAGCGGAGGCGGAAAACATCATGGCCCGCGCCGCCATCGAGCGGCTGGCCCGCACGATCGAGGATGAAGCGGCGCAGGCCGCGATCCTCTCTGAGCTTGAGGAGGTGCTGTAAGATGGCGCATGCATATCGGGACGACTTCCCCCTGCTCAAGAGTCAGGATGTTGCGTATCTGGACAACGCCGCGACGGCGCAGCGCCCGCAGTGTGTGCTGGACGCTGTAACGGAGTTTTATAAAAGTAAGAACGCCAACCCCTTGCGCGGCCTCTATCCCCTGAGCATCGCCGCGACGGAGGCTTACGAAAACGCGCGCGAGGCCGTTCGGTCCTTTCTGAACGCGAAGAGCAGCCGCGAGATCATCTTTACCCGCAACACCACCGAGAGCATCAATTTAGTGGCTTACAGCTACGGTCTCTCCCACGTGAAGGCCGGGGACGAGGTGCTCGTCTCCATCATGGAGCACCACAGCAACCTTCTCCCCTGGCAGATGGTTTGCCGCCAGACCGGCGCGTCGCTCAAATTTATGGAATGCGAAATGGACGGCACGCTGGACTTAAATAAGGTCGAAGCCCTCATCACGCCGAAAACAAAGATCGTCGCCTGCACACACGTTTCGAACGTCTTAGGCCGCGCGAATCCCATCCGCGAGCTCGCGGCGCTGGCGCACCGCGTCGGCGCGGTGCTGGTCGTCGACGGCGCGCAGAGCACGCCGCACATTCCGGTGGACGTGCAAGCATTGGACGCGGATTTCTTCGCCTTCTCCGGCCACAAGGTCTACGGCCCCATGGGCATCGGCGTTCTCTACGGACGTGAAGAATTGCTGAACGCCATGCCGCCGTTCCTCACCGGCGGCGAGATGATCGAATCCGTCACCCGCGATGGTGCGGTCTTCGCCGAGCTCCCGCACAAGTTCGAGGCCGGCACGGTCAACGCGGCAGACGCCGTGGGCCTGCATGCGGCCATTGACTATGTCAAGAGCATCGGCTTTACAGCGATGCATCAGCAAGAGGTCGCGCTGACACGCCGCGCGATGGACGCGATCGGCGAGATGCCGCACGTCCACGTGCTGGGCTCGGAAAAGCCCGAGGAGCATTGCGGCATCATCACCTTTACGGTGGACGGTGTTCACCCGCACGACATCAGTGAGATCCTCGCGAGCGACGGCGTCGCCATCCGCGCAGGCCATCACTGCGCGCAGCCGCTTCTGGCCTATTTGAAGCATCCGTCCACCGCGCGGGCAAGCCTCGCGTTTTATAACACGGAATCCGAGGTCGACCGGCTGCTTGACAGCATTTCCACGCTAAGGGAGCGAATGGGTTATGGAAAATAGAAGCTTTTACAATGAAATTCTCACCGAGCACAACCTGCATCCGGAGTTCAAGCACGACCTGCCGGACGCCGACATCGTGCTCGAGGGCGTCAACCCGAGCTGCGGCGACGACATCTTCCTCAAGCTGAAGCTTGACGGCGATGTGATCGCGGACGGCGCGTTCGTCGGCGACGGCTGCGCCGTCTCGCAGGCGTCGGCGGACATCATGCTCGGCATGATCGTCGGCAAAAAGAAGGAAGACGCGCTGAAAATGGGCGAGATCTTCCTGAAAATGATCCAGGGCGAGGCGTCGGAAGACGAGATCGACAGCCTGGAAGAGGCCTCGGCTCTCCGTGATATCGCCCATATGCCCGCGCGCGTCAAATGCGCGGTGCTCGGCTGGCGCACGCTGAAAGAGGCCCTGCTGGACGGGGACGAGCTGTCGTAACGCTGTCACTCCGTTGAATTTCAAATCAAAATAATAAAAAGAGGTATTTGCCGCATGCTGCGGCAAATACCTCTTTTTAAAAGCAGCTGCGTTCTTGAAAACTGATTGAGCATACTCTCTCCCCGATTTTGAAAAATTCAAGCAGATTGATCGTCAAGCTATTCTTATCGGCTCTCGTCGATCCTTCGCCTGACGTTGGAAAAATGGCTGCGTCACACCTTTTGCATCCACAAACATAGTATGATTGTTGGTTTTCGTATCATAGCACGAGTTGACCAGCACTGTCAACCGCCGCATGACCAGAATCGCAGCCCGCGCAGTAAGTGATTTCATCCATGTTGACTTTTACGCCCCGTTGTGTGACACTATAGGCAACAAAATGATCTTGCAAGGAGAACAATTATGGCTGCCACTTCCGTTTCCGCGCGCTTTCAGGAGCTTTTTCCCGAAACGAACCTCATTTCTCTTCTGACCAAGTACGGCGGCGACGCGGACGATATTTTCGAGACGATTCAGGACCGGTACGACGCCCACGAGCAGGAGCCTCTCGTCGGCCTTCTCGGCATCAAAGCCGCGAATATCGACGCCTTTGCCCGCGCCGCCTACTGGGATTTCGTCAGCGACATCCGCGTCAGGTATCTCTCTTCCCTTCCCCGCAGCGAAGCCACCGCCATCGCCGCCGCAGCCGCAGCCGACGGCCTCATCACGCATCCCGAAAATGACGATATCGACTGGACCCCCGACGAATTCGTCAGCGATTGGAATGATCTGCACCGCGGCGAGGAGCCACTCAAATAACCGTTGCTAAGCTGTATACCATGACAGATGCAAAAGGGCAAGGGAAAAGCGTTGAGGAACTTTTCCCTTGCCCTTTTTTCACTGGTGCTGAAACAGGACAGTGCAAATCGAATGGAAGCCTATATGCAGCACACCATCTGTGGGAAGAAGCTGCAAAACGGTTAAAGGGTCAGATAAAGGGTCAAACAGAAAAAAAGAAGTCCGAAACCTTACGGTTTCAGACTTCTCAGTGTGATGCGTGACCAATTTAGATGCATGCTGAAAATAGGAAAAATCGAGAGCTGAAGCGGCTTTGGGCTGTTTCAGCCATATTTTTTGCTTACAATTTCCCGTGATAGAGAAGAATCGAGGGATTTTTAAGAGTGACCAAAATAGATACAGCCTCTCATCTCCAATTTCCGTCTTTGCGCTTATTTCCGCTTGCTGTGTTTTTGAGGATCACTTTCCCGATCTTTCAGCCACGCCTCAAATGCTTGAACATTTTCTTCGCGCGTATAGAACTCGCGAATGACAGGGAGCAGTGCTGCAGCCAGACCTTTGAGCGCCCACAAGTCAGGTTCGACTTTATCGAGGTTGTAATCCTCTACATCAGTGACTGTGCCATCCTTATCAAAATGGATGACACTGACGGGTATTCTATTAAACTTCTCATCCATCTTTCTTCGGCTCCTCAACGGCAGAATCTATCTCAATTTGAAACCAGTCGTTTATAGGCCGTCAGGCACTTCATCCGGAAAGTTCTCGGCAAACCAGCGGAAAGGTATAAGGACCATATCTGGCAGGCCGTTTTCTGTTATTACGAAGCCGATGTCCTCGTTGTCAATGCGTTTCAGGATTTCATCCAGTTTTTCGACGAGCAGTATTTGCTCGATGCGTTCCATTTCGGATAGTGGCGGCAGTCTTTTCATTTTGACATCCCCTTATTCCT
>OHWH01000095.1_pt1 | contig 92064 bp, 103 predicted proteins | sample 1579701 | NCBI WGS metagenome assembly OHWH01 (sample SAMEA3882515, study PRJEB24775) | human gut metagenome | biome: human-associated habitat; feature: intestine environment; material: feces | place: Netherlands | collected 2009/2010 | reverse complement strand
TGCAGCGGGCATTTGAGAAACTGAATTACCGGGAACAGACCTTGCTCGAAAAACGGTTAGCAATTTGCATGACCTGTGGGCGAGTTGGCTCATGGAAGAACCGCCCCACTTTTGAAGAATTGGCGATTATGTTTGAGGGCAGCACAGCCAGCGGTGCAGAGCGAGCCTACCGGAAAGCGGTGGACAAACTGACAGAACTGTTGGTTGCCGAAGGTGCGCTCCATGCTGTCCGGTTGAAACAGGTGTCCAAAACCAAGCAAAAAAAGAAAATCGCCGCCGCAATCTACGAATATCAGGTAGACTGCGACGGTGAATGGGGCGAAATATCATTGGATTTTCAGAACAGCAAGGCAGAGGTCATTCGGCTTGCTGATTGGGATACAATTAAAACGAACTGGTTTGCCAAGGAGGCGATCCGGTATATTTTATCATTGTCGCCTGATGCTCTTACAAAATATATGCTCGTCCCCCTTGAGCCGCCACTTATATCTTGAATCCTTACAACCACTGTAAGTGGTATTTGCTGTGTTCCCATGCTATCATTTTATTACAAATGATAGGAGGTATTCACATGAAACCCATTTTGAATATTGAAAATTTAACAAAAATCTATGGCAATGTGCCAAGTCAAACAAAGGCACTGAATGGGATCACCTTCCAGGTGATGCCGGGAGAGTTTCTCGGCATTATGGGAAGCAGCGGTTCCGGTAAATCCACACTGCTCAATTGTATTGCGACTGTGATTCAACCCACAGGTGGAAGCATTCAGGTGGAAGGCGATACTCTGCAATCCCTCAAGGGAAAGGCTCTTGCAGAGTACCGTGGCAAAAAAGTTGGTTATCTATTCCAGAACTTTGAATTGCTGGACAACCTGACTGGCAGGGAAAACATCCTGCTCCCGACTTCCTTGCATGGGGTATCCGAAGCAGAAAGCAGCCAGCGGCTGAAGCAGTTGGCTGACTATCTGGAAATCACTGATGTTCTGGATAAGTTTCCGTCCAAGATGTCCGGCGGCCAGCGTCAGCGTGTTGCGGCAGCAAGGGCTCTGATCTTACATCCCCAAATGATCCTTGCCGATGAACCGACGGGTGCGCTGGATTCTAAGAACGCAAGAAGTCTTATGGAGAAGCTGTCCGGCCTGAATCGTGACGAACAAGCTACGATCCTGATGGTAACCCATGATTCCAATGCCGCCAGCTTCTGTAAGCGCATCCTGTTCATCCAGGATGGCGTGATCTTTCATGAGCTTCGGCGTGGAGACGAAAGCCAGCAGGAGTTCTACGAGCGCATCCTGAAGGTGATGGCGCAACTGGGAGGGGGTAGCGCAAATGTTCTCTAATCTCATTCTTCGGAACAGCCACCGCAGCCGAAAGGAAAACGGTCTGTTTTTCAGCTCCCTGGTGATTTCTATTGTTGCCTTTTACATGATTCTTTCCATCTCCACTCAAGATGTGATGCTCTTTTTGCAGAAAATGGAGAGTGACGCAGTTGACAAACTCCTGCTTCTGATTCCTGCGTTTTATGGGATGACCCTCGGTATTCTGTTCTTTTTGATCTATTTTGCCTGCAAGTATCAGTTCGAGCGCAGACGGCATGAGTTTGGTGTTTATCTAATGTTGGGGATGCGTAGAAGTAAACTGTTTGGTATGCTTCTGGCGGAAGATTTCCTGACCAGTATTCTTGCCATGCTCATAGGCTTACCTGTGGCTGTGGTGCTTTCAGAAATTGTCAGTCTTGTCACCGCCAAGCTGGTAGGCATGGGGATCATCGGTCATCAGTTTTCTTTATCCTGGTCTGCAATTGAATGGACGCTGGCAGGATTTCTGGCAATTAAGCTGACGGCACTTCTGATTTTGAGTGGACGAATCAGCCGCCAGGAGATCGGTACTTTGCTATCCCAGCCAACGAACCGCCCCAAAAAGCAAATGCCATCTGTTATCTATGGACTGGCTGCTATATGCGGAAGTGTGATGTTGGCAGTGGCTTACTACATGGCGATTCAGGGAATTGCATGGACAAAGGTAAGTATGATGGGACTGACTTTGCTGTTGGGCATAGTTGGTACGATGCTGCTTTTCTATGGGATGCGTGCGCTGATTGCTTTGATTGTTAAGAAAGGAAAAGGAAATAAGCAGCTTCATGTATTTACCTTCCGGCAGATTCAGGAGAATGTTATTCATCAGTCAACCTCCATGGCCATCAGCTCCCTGCTGATTCTGGCGGCGCTGTGTTGTTTTGGTGCGGGCGTAGGAATTGCAGGAACGAATAGCCTGTCTTCTGGCCATGTAATCGACTATACTTTTGAAGATCATACTGCAGAAGATTCATCGCAGGTTCTTCCGAATATAAAGGCAGCCCTGAAAGAAAACGGTTTGGAAAATCAATTTTCAGAGCTTTTTGAAATGAGGGTTGGGCGTATTCGCACCACAGAAGATTATGATAATGCCTACAGCATGGACGCTGTTATGGACTCTCTTCGGAGCCTGCCCCAGTCGGAAGACCGGGATGTCCTTCTGAACAATCTTGGTTATGCCACATACCCATATTTGATTTGTTTATCGGACTATAATCGTTTGTTGGAATTGTCCGGCAAACCGGCTCTCCAATTAGGCGAAAAGGAGGCCGCTGTCTATATTGATACAGAGTTTACTACGGTAAGTCGTACCGCAATGCTGAACCAAGTATTGGCCGGACAGCCCAAGGTGGAACTGGATGGTAGTCCGATTCATCTTACAGGAGAGGTTCAGTCTGTGAATTTGGTCACGGACCGTTCTATAACCTTGTCCTTTGCATTGATTCTTCCGGATGAAGCATTCCTATATTATAGCCAGGGAATGTATGATACCTATGTCAATGCGGTGCTCAGTGAGCAGGCTCTGGATGGAAATAGCCTTATGACTGCATATTTGGATTTGAACGAGAAGCTGGACGAAACTGGCATTGAATATGAAAGCTATCTTCAGAATATAGGTCGTCAGCTTTTCTACACCATAGCATCCAGTTATATTACCCTCTATCTTGCGATTGTTTTCCTGGTAGTTGCCAACACCATCGTGGGTGTTCAGTTCCTGATGAGTCAGCAGAAAACCGGGCGCAGATACCAGACCCTGATCCGCCTGGGAGCTACTTACGAAACCCTTTGCCAGTCTGCTGGAAAGCAAATTACCTGGTTTATGGGACTTCCTGTATTGGTTGCGGCTGTCAGCAGTCTGTTTGGAGTCAGGGCGTTATTTACAGGGATACTCTCGTCCCGAACCCGTGGGACAGTGTCTGAAATGCTGCTTGTATCTGCTGCTATGATTTTGCTGCTTTGCGTGATAGAATATATTTATATGAGAGTGGTCAAGCGCTCCAGTGATCGGTATTTGCTGACACTGATGCAGCCGCAGAGAGAAGAATAATTTGGAAGGAGGTGCTGTCATGAAAAGAATTGCTGTTGTGGAAGATGAAGTCTATATGCGGGAAGAACTCTGCGATATGCTCCAAAAGGACGGCTATCTTGTGGAGGCAATTACCGAGTTTGAAGATGCCGCTCGGCTCTTGGCAGCCCTCCGCCCTGACCTTGTGATCTTAGACCTGAACTTGCCGGAGATCAGTGGCTTTCAAATCTGCCAGGAGCTAAAGAATAAAACTGCTATCCCCGTCCTGGTGCTGACTTCCAGAGATCAGGTAAAGGATGAACTGCAAGCGTTCCAGTTGGGTGCCGATGAATATTTGACGAAGCCGTGCAGAAAAGATCGACTTCTTGCCAGGGTATCCAATATTCTCAAAAGGTATGAAGGCCGTACCAATCTCATAGAGGGACCAGATTTCCTGTTAGACCAGCAGACCTACACGCTTTATATTCATAATACCTCTGTGGTGCTTCCAAAAAATCAGGGAAAACTGTTGGTCGCTCTTTTGTCCGGCGGCGATGCTCTGGTCACGACGGAGCAGCTTTGCATGGCACTATGGGGAACCACGGAATACATAGATGAAAATGCCTTGCAGGTTAACCTAACCCGGCTGAAAAAAACGATGTCCGCCCTTGAAATGAAGCAGCGAATCGTTGCAGTTCGAGGAATGGGCTACCGTTTGGAAGCGGAGGTGTCTCTATGAAGCAGCTTTGGCACATGATAGAACGGTACTACCCCTGGCTTCTGTTGCTGCTGGGCGTGGATTGCTTTTGCGCTGTCATTCTTTGGATTTCTGACATTCAGGTATTTCAAACCTTGATCGGGTTAGTAGTTCTGACGAGCATCCTTTTGTTTTCAGCGATTCTGTTTGTACTAAACAAGAGGGAGAACACCCACATGGAACTGTTCCGAGATTTCCTCAGTGATCCTACCATCTGCAATGAAGAACGGCTGCTCAGTGCCATTAGTCAGAAAGAAGGAGAATCTGTCCGATTTTTGGCTTCGGTTTTACGGGAATACAAAAACGAGAGTAACAATATGGCGGATGCCCTACGGGACTATGAAGAATACGTGGAGGGCTGGGCACATGAAGCGAAAACGCCCCTATCGTTGCTGACCATGCTCTTGGATAACCGGAACGATGAAATCTCTCCTTCCCTGCAAGCAAAGCTGGATTATGTCCGCAGTCAGCTTCAGGAGGATGTCACGCAGATGCTGTACTATGCCCGGTTGAAGAGCAGTACAAAGGATTACCGATTTGAGGATGTCAATTTGAATGACTGCTTGGGTGAAGTTCTGGAGGACTATGCCCCACTTCTTGAAGAGAAGCATTTTGTCATTCTCAACAAACTGCAATCTGAAACAGTCTATACAGACCGTAGAGGACTTCAGTTTATGTTGGGACAAATCGTTAGCAATGCCATCAAATATAGCAGCGATAGTCCCATGCTTACAATTTCCGTGATACATTCGGAGACTGCAGATATCCTTTCTGTTGAAGATAACGGCATTGGCGTAAAAAAATATAATCTGCCGTACATTTTTCAAAAGGGCTTTACCGGGGATTCTACTGACAGCAGAAAGAAGGCTACCGGTATGGGACTTTACCTGGTTAAGAAGATGGCCGACGATCTAAATCTTCATCTGGAAGCAGCTTCCCAGTGGGGAAAGAGCTTCAAGATTGTCATCTTCTTTCCTAAATTGAGATCCAACGGAGGGAAATAATATAAACAGAAAAACGCCCGCAGGATTTTCTCCTGCGGGCAGCGTGTTGTCAGCTATCCCAAGGCTTGTATTCTGTTACAGTTTTCAAATAGGTTTCGGGATCGCCGTTCAAGATAAGGTCTGCATACTCCAAAGGAGCGTTGTAGATCAAATAATCCAGCTCTGACCGCTGATACATATTGTCAGCAATCTCGTTCTCAACGACGATAGTGTCAATCGCAATCATACTGCCGTCGCTGAATTTCACTTCCACACAGCAATTATCCATATTGTAGGCACAAGATATTAAGGTTTTCATGGTATGTCCTCCATAATTCGTAATATAAAGCGAAAATCCCGTCTGACTTTCTGTTAGAAATCAGACGGGATTTGTCCGTATGCACCCCGGAAACCGTCAGCTAACAGTTGATAAGTAAATTAGTTCCTTATCACTGTTAAGCCAAGGGTCTCGGGGATTTTTTCTTTGTGAGGATATGCCTCTTTTTGCCGCTGAAGGCCGTAAAGGTTTGGGGTTACTTAGAGGTTTTTTGAGGTTACCGAGTTGCTTTCAGGTTACTAATGAGGTTACTAGGAGAGTATTTAGTAAATCGAAGATGCAGCATAAAGAAGGACGCATTCTTTCGAATGCGTCCTTCTTTATGCCAAAATAGAAAGGGAAAGGCCGTCAGCCTTTCCCTTTTTTTGCTTTAACGGCAATATTTTTCAATATAAGCGTTCTGGCACTTGATGATGATCTTGATGGCTTCCTCGCGGCCGAGGACGTCGCTGACGACGGTCTCCTTGCCCTCCAGGCTCTTGTAGACGCGGAAGAAGTGGCGGATTTCGCTTGCCACATGGTTCGGCAGCTCCGAGATGTCCTGATAGGTGTTGTAGGTCGGATCCTGGAAGGGAATGGCAATGATCTTTTCATCGAGACTGCCGCTGTCCTCCATCGAAATAACGCCGATGGGGTAGCACTCCACGAGGCTCAGCGGGCGGATGCATTCAGAGCAGAGAACCAGAACGTCCAGCGGGTCGCCGTCGTCCGCCCAGGTGCGGGGGATGAAGCCGTAGTTGGCGGGATAGTGAGTCGAGGTGTAGAGAATTCGGTCGAGACGCAGCGCGCCGGTCTCTTTATCCATCTCGTACTTGTTTTTCGAGCCCTTCTCGATCTCGATGACCGCGAAAAAGTCCTCAGGGCGCACGCGCGCCGGTGCGATATCATGCCAAAGATTCATAATAGTTCTCCCTTCGTGAGAAATGGTATTGAGAAAACGCGCAGAAGTACGCTTCTGCGCGCTTTCGCTGACGAAAATTATTTGCTCAGTGCCTCGTCGATGCTCTTCGCGCCGAGCTTGCCGGCGCCCATGGCGAGGATGACGGTGGCAGCGCCCGTGACGGCGTCGCCGCCGGCGTAGACGTTCTGATGAGAGGTGAGACCGGCCTCGTTCACGACGATGCCGCCCTTGCGGTTGACCTCAAGACCCGGGGTGGTGTTCTTGATGAGCGGGTTCGGCGTGGTGCCAAGCGACATGATGACGCAGTCGACCGGCAGATCGTGTTCGCTGCCGACCTTTTCGATCGGGCGGCGGCGGCCGGAGGCGTCAGGCTCGCCCAGCTCCATCTCCACGCAGGTCATGGAGGAGACATAGCCCTTCTCGTCGCCGTTGATCTTGACGGGGTTATTGAGCGTCTTGAAGACGATGCCCTCTTCGATGGCATGCTCGACCTCTTCGTGACGGGCCGGGAGCTCTTCCATGCCGCGGCGGTAGACGACGTACACGTCCGCGCCCAGGCGCTTGGAGCAGCGCGCGGCGTCCATGGCGACGTTGCCGCCGCCGACGACGGCGACTTTCTTGCCCTGAAGCGGCATGATGGGCGTGTCGGAGCCGTCCTTATAAGCCTTCATCAGGTTGATACGGGTCAGGAACTCGTTGGCAGAGTAAACACCGCAGAGGTTCTCGCCGGGGATGTGCATGAACATCGGAAGACCCGCGCCGGAGCCGATGAACACGGCCTCGAAGCCGTACTCGCTCATCAACTCGTCGATGGACACGACGCGGCCGATGACCATGTTCGTCTCGACCTTGACACCGAGGGCCTTCAGGCCGTCGACTTCCTTCTGCACGATGGCCTTGGGAAGTCTGAACTCGGGGATGCCGTAGACCAGCACGCCGCCGGCAAGGTGGAGCGCTTCAAAAACGGTGACATCGTAGCCCTTCTTGGCAAGGTCGCCCGCGCAGGTGAGGCCGCTGGGGCCGGAGCCGATGACCGCGACCTTGTGGCCGTTGGGCGCGGGCTTGGTGGGCGCTTCCTGGACATTGGCATTGTGCCAGTCGGCGACAAAGCGCTCGAGGCGGCCGATGCCGACGGGCTCGCCCTTGATGCCGCGGATGCACTTCGATTCGCACTGCGTCTCCTGCGGGCAGACGCGGCCGCAGACGGCGGGGAGGGAGGAGGTCTCATGGATGACCTGATAGGCGCCCTCATAGTCCTTTTCGGTGATCTTCTTGATGAATTCGGGGATCTTGACCTGCACCGGGCAGCCGGAGACGCAGGGATGGTTCTTGCAGTTTAAGCAGCGGGCTGCTTCGTCGAGCGCCTGCTCCTCGGTATAGCCGAGCGCGACCTCCAGGAAGTTCTTGTTGCGGACGTTGGGCTCCTGCGAGGGCATTTCGTTCTTCTTCAGACTCATGTTAGGCATATTACTGAACCTCCTTGCTGAACAGGTTGCAGGTCTCTTCGTATTTGTGGCGCTCCCAGTCGAAGTACATCTTGCCGCGCTTGAGACTCTCGTCCCAGTCGACCTTGTGACCGTCGAAGTCCGGGCCGTCGACGCAGGCGAACTTCGTCTCGCCGCCGACGGTGAGGCGGCAGCCGCCGCACATGCCGGTGCCGTCGACCATGATCGGGCTCATGGAAACGGTGGTGGGGATGCCGTAGGGCTCGGTGGTCTTGGACACGAATTTCATCATGATGGCAGGGCCGATGGCGAAGATCTCGTCATACTGGTTGCCCGCGTCGATGAGCTCCTTGAGCGCATCGGTGACAAGACCCTTCTCGCCGTAAGAGCCGTCGTCCGTCATCAGCTTCAAAACGCTGGACGCCGCGCGGAACTTGTCCTCAAGAATGACGAGGTCCTTATTCTTGAAGCCGACGACCGCATGGACTTCCGCGCCGCAGTCGTGGAACTTCTTCAAAACGGGGTAAGCGATGGCGCAGCCGACGCCGCCGCCCACGACGCAGACCTTCTTCTTGCCTTCGGTCTCGGTCGGGCGGCCCAGCGGGCCGACAAAGTCCTGAATGTACTCGCCCTCGGCTTTATGTCTGAGCTTTTCGGTGGTGGCGCCGATCGTCTGCACGATGATGGTGACGGTGCCCTTCTCACGGTCGAAGTCGTGGATGGTGATGGGGATGCGTTCACCGTTTTCATCGACGCGCAGGATGATGAACTGGCCGGGCTCGGCCTTCTTTGCCACCATCGGCGCCTCGATCTCGTAGAGGGTCACGGTGGGCTTGAGCGCTTCTTTCTTCACGATGCGATACATGAATGATTCTCCTTTTTGTTGAGATTCAGCGCCGTGCCGTCCGGGGAGAACGGCAGGCGGGATTCCTGGACGCAGCGCCGGGAATATGGAATGATGCTATATTTATATCATGAAAGTTTTCTTGCGTCAATGAATACCAAAATTCTGACGATGCAGGAAAACTTGCATTTACGAAAAATGCTTGCAAAAAACTAAAGCAGCGTCACGCTGCGGCCCTCGGTGCTGATGAGGTCCTCCTCGCGCATCTTGCGCATCTCGCGCATCATGGCGCTGCGGTCGGCGCTGATGTAGTCGGCAAGCATGCTGAGGGAAAACGGCAGGGGGAACGTCCGGCTGCCGTGCTCGTCGGCGAGCTGCTCGAAAAAGCACAGCAGCTTTTCGCGGATGGAGCGGCAGGCGAGCACCTCGATCCGGCGGCTCAGATGCAGAGACTTTTTCGAGAGCAGTTGGAAGAGGTTCGTTACGACCTGACTGTGGCAGGCGCAGGCGTTTTCGCAGCGCTTTGTGATCTGGTCATAGCGCATGAAGATGACGCGGCAGTCCTCGCGGCACTCGATGAGCGCGCTGCCGTCGCGAAAGCCGGTGAACGCCAGCTCCTCGCCAAAGACGCTGCCCTCGTCCATGCTTTCAAGCACGGTGCGGTTGCCGTCGGCGTGCAGGCGCAGAAGCGCCGCGCTGCCCGAGAGCAGCACGCCGATCATATCCTGCTGCTGCCCGCAGGTGAGGATGGTCTGTCCTGCGCTGAAGCGCTGCTCGTAAGCGCTGAAGCAGCGCAGCATATTTTCGCACGATACTTCGTCCACGCCTGTAAACAGTGCGGAATCGCGGCAATCCATCGCTCTCCCTCCCGTAAGGCTTGCTGCCCTACCGGTGCAACATCGCCGTTTGCCTATTGCATTATCATATACCAGAGAGGAAAAAAAGTAAATGACAATTTCGCGAAAAAATCGGGTAAAAAATCGAGCGATCCCTGTAAAAAAGCATCCGCCTTATTTGGCGGATGCTTTGTCCTTGGTTTTGCGCGCATAGTCGTAAAACACCTGCGCGATGGGCGACAAAATGCTGTTTTTGTGCTTGACGATATAGAGCTGGCGGCGGAAGCGCGAGTCGGGGAAGGGGAAGGCGAGAAGCTTTCCGAACTGAACATAGTCCTGCGCGGCGCTCTGCGCGATGAGACCGACGCCGAGACCCTCGCTGACCATCTGCTTGACGCTCTCGGTCGAGCGGATCTCAACCGCGGTGCGCAGCTGGGCGATGTCGACGCCGAGCTCATTTAAGAGTTCCTTGCCCGCCTGATACGTGCCGCTGCCCTTTTCGCGGCTGATGAACGTCTCTTCCTTGAGCTGCTCGATGGGGAAGGGCTTGCCCGCAAAGGCCTGATACTTTTCGGTGTTCGGCGCGATGAGCACCATCGGGTCGTTGGCAAAATCCTGATAGACGCATTTGTGGCTCGCCACCATCGTGCCGCAGAAGCCGATCTCTACGCTGCGCGTGGCGACGAGCTCCACGACCTTGGGACTGTCCTCCATCTGGATATTGAAGGTGATGTCCGGATAGCGGGCGCGGAAGTCCTGCAAAAGGTGCGGCAGATAATACTGGCTGGGCACCGTGGAGGCCGCGATGGAGATCGTACCCTTCATCTCCTGCGAGAAGTTGCGCAGCGCGATGGCCGCATTCTCGCGCACCTGCAGGATCTCCTTGGCGTATTTGTAGAGGAGCTTGCCCGCGTCGGAGGGGTAGGTCTCCTTCGTGGTGCGGACGATGAGCTTGATATTCAGTTTTCTCTCCAGTGCGGAGACGTGCGAGCTGATGGTCGGCTGCGTCAGGTGCAGTAGCTCCGCGGCGCGGGAAAAGCTGCAGTTTTCCACCACGTAGACGAACGCTTCGAGCTCTTTGATATCCATATCAATGTCCATGAAGTTCCCCCGTCAGACCGGCAAAAGCAAAATGTTTTGCGTTGATAGTGCGTTGAATGCTTATTTTTTAACAGTATACACAGTTTAGCGCCGTTTGTCCAGAGAGGGAAACGGCATTTTGCAGGATTTTATGCATTTTTTGCCCGTGCGATGCACCGCGCGGGCAAAAAATGACGACTTACTGCTTGTCCTGCGCCAGCGCCTCGCCCAGCGCGATGGCGAGCTGATCGGGGCAGGAGGTATTCTTGAAGCCGCAGCGGATGCCGCGCATGCGCGCGATGGCATCCTCGGCCTTCATGCCTTCGACCAGGCGCGAAATGCCCTGAAGGTTGCCGTTGCAGCCGCCGATGACCTCCACGCTCTTGATGGTGTGGTCATCATTCAGCTCAATGTGCATTTCCTTGGAGCAAACGCCCTTGGTGCGGTAGTTATAAGTCATTTCTATCTCTCCTTTTCTGATAGTCCGCGCCAATCATAGCACATTCGCCCTGCGTTCGCAAGGGATGCACCGAAAAAGGAAAGAAAAAGAAGATGCGGCAATTCGGGGTGGTATTCCGCGAACAAGCGTGCTATAATTATCCTGTTAGAATATTGCCATTACAGAACAAAACGCAAAAGGAGTTGTTTTTTATGTCAGTTTTGACCGCCGTTGTTCTCGGCCTTGTGCAGGGGATCGCGGAATTTTTACCGATCTCGTCCTCCGGCCATCTCGCCATCGCGGAGCATTTACTAAGCATCCAGGGCGCGAGCAACGTGCCCGACTTTTTCGATGTGTTGCTCCACCTCGGCACGCTCGTGGCGGTGTTTGCCGCTTACTGGGATGATATCCGCGATATGATCGTGGAGTTTTTCACCGGCATCGGCGACCTTGCCCATCACCGCACGCCGAACCCCGTGCCGCCTGCGCGCCGCCTTATTCTGCTCATTATTGTGGGCACGCTGCCGCTTTTTGTCATGGTGCCGTTTCGCCGTTTTTTCACGGAGCTGAGTGATAATATGTACTTTATCGGCGGCGCACTGATCGTCACGGGCATCCTGCTCTTTGCGAGCGACCGCGTGCGCCATGGACGCAAGACCGAAAAGACCGCCACGCTGCTCGACGCGCTGCTCGTCGGTATCGGTCAGGCCATTGCGCTGTGCCCGGGCATCTCCCGCTCCGGCATGACGATCACGGCGGGCTGCTTCACGGGCTTTGAGCGCAAGTTTGCCGTGCGCTTTGCATTCCTGCTCTCCATCCCCGCGGTGTTGGGGGCGAACATCCTGACACTCAAGGACGCGATCGACGCGGGCATCGACTTCTCCAGCGTGCCCGTGTACCTCGTCGGTGTCGTCGTCGCGGCGGTGTCGGGCTATGCGAGCATCCGCCTGCTGCGCTATGTTGCCGACAAGGGCCGTTTCGGCGCGTTTGCCTATTACTGCTGGGCCGCCGGCGTGCTGACGCTGGTGCTCACGATTCTGCACTAATTTTTGATTCTGAGGTGAATCATGGCACAACAGAAGAAAAAAACCACCACAACGAAAAAGAAAACGACGGGTTCGTCCCGCTCCTCGTCTTCCGGCAAGCGCACGGCGAAGAAGAATCAAAAGCGCCCCATCCGCCGCGAGGTCGCGGGCGCGATCCTGCTGGTGCTGGCGCTGTGCCTGGGCTTTAGCTATTTCCAGTCGGGCGCGTGGCTGCTCGATCAGCCGGCGAAGCTGTGCCGGTCGCTCTTTGGCTGGGGCTATTACCTCGTCGCGCCCGCACTGCTGCTGGGGAGCTACATTCTGCTCTTCCACCGTGGGCGGAACGTCGCGTCCTGCCTTGTCGGCACGGCGCTGCTGCCGGTCGTGTTCGGCGCGATCATGCACATCGCCCTCTGCAAAGAGAAGTATGTCAACATGGATGGCATCTTGAAGCTTCTGTGGACGAGCGGCAACGCGCTCGAGTCCGGCGGCGCGGTGTCTGCATCGCTTGCGATCATGCTGGTGCTGCTGGTGAAAAAGGTGCTGGCGATGGTCCTGCTCGTCGTGCTGTTCGTCGCGTTTTTGATGATGGCGTTCCGCTTGACGCCTGCCGCCGTGATCGAGGCCGTGCGCTCGCACGAGCGCGTGCCCTATGAGCCAGTGGAGGAAGAGGACCTTCCGCCGCAGCGCACCCATGTGCCGCGCCGCAGTGCGCCGGTCCACACGCCGGACGCCGCCATCGACATTCCGCTCGACGGCGAGGAGCGCGTCATCAAGAAAAATCCCACGGGCGGCTTCTTCCGCAAGAAGTCCGATAATATCAAGAGCCCCGACGAGCTGTTAGCGGGCGGAAGTGCCGCGGAGACAAAGATCGCTGCACCCGTTTCGCCTGCCGCCGCGCCGTCCGCACCCGTTAAGCCTGTGACGGTGGAGGCCGACGACTTCGACCTGCCGCCGTTTGATACAGCGCCGAGCGCGCCCGCGCCGGTCGTCCCGGCACCCGCACCTGTGATGCACACACCGTTTGCCGCGCCCACGCCGAGCGTGCAGAGCGCACCCGTCGCCGCAGCCGCAGCAGCAACGACGGTTCCCGCCGTGCTGACCGACAAGCAGGAGGATAAGCTCCGCCGCGCCGAGGTCGATGCCGCGCGCGAGGAGGTCACGCGCGAGATCGAGGGCAGCGACGCGCAGCCCCAGCCGCCTGCATATCAGTATCCGCCCATCACGCTCTTAAAAGAGGGCAGCGTGACGAACGCCGCTGAGGCGGGCGCGGAGCTGCGCAACAACTCCCGCCGCTTGGCGCAGACGCTCACGAGCTTCGGCGTGGACGCCCAGCCGGGCGATGTGGTGCGCGGCCCGTCGGTCACGCGCTATGAGTTCACGCTCAGTCAGGGCGTGAAGCTCTCGAAGATCACAAATTTGCAGGACGATATCGCCCTTGCGCTGGGCGCGAGCGGCGTGCGCATCGCGCCCATCCCCGACAAGATCTCCGTCGTGGGTGTCGAGGTGCCGAACAAGCTCGTTTCGCCCGTCAGCATCCGCACGGTGCTCGAATCCACGGAGTTCACCACCCATCCTTCCACCACGGCCTTCGCCGTCGGCAAGGACATCAGCGGCAAGAACATCGTCGGGAATATCTCGAAGCTTCCGCACGTGCTCATCGCCGGTACGACGGGCTCCGGTAAGTCCGTGTGCACGAACTCGCTGATCGTCTCGATGCTCTATAAGTCGACGCCCGAAGAGGTGCGCTTTATCATGGTCGACCCGAAGATGGTCGAGCTTGCGCCCTACAACGGCATCCCGCACCTGCTCATCCCCGTCGTCACCGACCCGAAAAAGGCTGCGGGCGCGCTGCAATGGGCCGTGTACGAGATGATGAAGCGCTACAAGATGTTCTCCGAGCATAACGTCAAGGACCTTGCCTCCTATAATAAGGTGGCAGAAACGGACGAAACGCTCAAAAAGCTGCCGAGCGTCGTTGTCGTCATCGACGAGCTGGCCGACTTGATGCTCGTCGCGGCGAAGGAGGTCGAAGAGTCGATCTGCCGCGTAGCGCAGATGGGCCGCGCCGCGGGCATGCACCTGGTTATCGCGACGCAGCGTCCGTCCGCGGATGTCATCACGGGCCTGATGAAGGCCAACATCCCGAGCCGCATCGCGTTCGCGGTCGCTTCCGCGATGGAATCGCGCATCATCCTCGACACCGCGGGCGCGGAAAAGCTCGTGGGCCGCGGCGACATGCTCTACGCCCCGCTGGGCGAAGGTAAGCCCAAGCGTGTGCAGGGCTGCTTCATCTCGAGCGAGGAGATCGAGCGCGTGGTCAACTTCGTCAAGGAAAACGGCGAGACGGACTACGACGAATCCGTCATCGACAAGATCAACGCCGCCGTCGCCGAAAAGGAGAAGGGCAGCGCCAAGGGAGGCGGCAATGCCGCGCCTGATCAGAACGCCGCCGACGATGTGGATGAGCTGCTCCCCGCCGCGATCGACGTGGTCATGGAGACGGGTCAGGCGTCCGTCTCGATGCTCCAGCGCCGCTTGAAGCTCGGCTATTCGCGCGCGGCGCGCATCGTCGACGAGATGGAGACGCGCGGCATCGTGGGCCCGTTCGAGGGCTCAAAGCCCCGCCAGCTGCTTATCACGAAAGAGCAGTGGCAGGAGCTCAAGATGAAGGGCGCCTACGGCGCGACGCCACCGGAAGCGGAAGAGCTTCCGCCGCCGGACGAGGAAAACTGAACAAAGCGAAAGCACCGCAGATGAAATTCATCTGCGGTGCTTTTTTGCGCGTGTTTGGTTCCCCGCGCACAGGAGTCGCATAGACTGTCGGGGAAGAAGAAATGGGGGAGGAGATCGACATGGCCTATTCCGACAGGGAGCTGCTCGCACGCCTCATCGAGTGCGAGGCGGGCGGCGAGGGCGAGAATGGGATGAAAGCCGTGGCGAGCGTCGTGATGAACCGCGTGCGCTCGACGGGCGGCGAATACGCGCGCGTGGGGCAGGGCAGCATCCGCAATATCATCTTTCAGCCGGGGCAGTTCGTCTGCGCGAGCGAGACCGAGCGCGGCAGCTACAACCCGCAGAACATCTACAACATGCGCCCGACCGATATCCATTACGAGATCGCGGACTGGGCCATCGCGGGCAACCGATTGAACGGCCTTGGAACGGCGCTGTGGTTCTTTAACCCGTTTTCGCCGTCCTGCCGCGCGAATTTTCCTTCAAATGTGGGGACGTTCGTCATGCGTATCGGCGACCACTGTTTTTATAACCCCACCGCCGCGTATTACGACACCTGAGAAAAGCAAATCAGCAGCAACGGGAAAGGGAGAGGACGTTTTTATGATCCAGATGGGAAAAAGCATGCCGTGCCTTTATGAGCAGATGGTTGCCGTGCCCGCCATGGCGAGCGCGCAGCAGAGCGGCAACAGCAATAATAGCAGCAATAATAGCAGTAATAATAGCAGTAATAACAACAGTAACAACAACGCGAGCCAGAGCTATGAGGAAATGCTTGGAGGATCGTCGGGGGCGGGGGGCATGTCGCTCGTGCTGCAGGGCGGCGCGAGCGGGCAGTTCCAGCCCACGCCCGACAAGATCGAAGAGTCGCAGACCGTCGACAAGATGTCCTATAATTCATGGAAGGGGATGCTCGCGCGCAACATCGGCCGCGCAGTCATCGTGAGCTTCCTCGTCGGCTCGCAGAACACGGTCGTGGCGGTCGGTACGCTGCAGGAGGTCGGAAACGACTATATCACGCTGTTCCACCCCGGCCGCAGCGCCTACATCACCGCCGACATCTACTCCATCCGCTTCGTGGAGTTCCCGCAGGGGGACAACGTGATCACACTCAACTAAAAAGGGACGCTTTCGCGTCCCTTCATTTTTGCTTTTGCGTTCGCAGACGCAAAGAATTTTGATCGTCGATCGCCGCGACCAGCGCGTGGCGATCGACACCTCTCGCTCCGCGCGTGTCGCAGCCGCCAGCGGCGGCAAGGCACAAAGCGGAGTGTGGCCTTCCTCAAAAAAGCGGCTTTACCGCTTTTTTGAAGTACTTAGAATCTTCTTCTCCGCCCGCGGTAGCCGCCGTGTGCCGCGCCGCGGCGGCGGTGGCCGTAGCGACGGCGGCGGGAGAACATCGTCACATAGACGACGAGCGCGACGATCAGCAGTACGACCACGATCAACAGAATGCGGACGAGCGGCTTTGCGAAAAAGTCAGACACTCTGCGCTGCGCCGTCAGGAACCACGAGGCCGATACATCGTTCAGCGCTAAGAGATCCGTCTCGGCGTAGACCTTACCATTGTAGGAGAGCGTCAGCTTGCCGAGCACGTCGCCCGCAGAAACGGGCGCGTCGACCGTGTCGTTCGTGAGCGTCACGGTGCGCTCAAGCATGTCGGGCTCGACATTGTCGGGCAGCAGGCAGGCGATATCCTCCGCCGCGTGGGTCGAAACGTAGCTCGCCTCGCTCGAAAGCGCGACGGGCACCTCCTGCACAAGGTCGGAGGAGGAGAGAATGTCGCGGAGGACAAAGTTGTCAAAGCCCCAGTCGAACATACGGGACGTTTCGGAGAAGCTGCGCGTCTGGATGGTCACACCGTCCTCGAGCGTCACGCGCTCTGCGCCCAGCACCACGCTGATCATGTGGCGGCTGCCGCGCAGGGCGGACGAAATGAGGCAGTAGCCCGCCTCGGGTGTCGAGCCGGTCTTGATGCCCTGCGCGTCGCGGTACACATAACCGCGGGCGCGCCAGTTGGAAATGAGAAAGTTCGTCGAATGCAGCTCACGCGGCTTGTCGGTCATGTTCGTGGCGGGCACGGTGTAGCTCTTGGAGTTGCAGATCTCCATGAATTTGTCATGCTTCAGCGCCTCGCGCGTGATGAGGTAGAGGTCCCACGCGGTCGTGTAGTGCTGGGAATTGTGAAGACCCGTGGCGTTGGCGAAGTGCGTGTGCTCGCAGCCAAGCTCCGCCGCGCGCTCGTTCATGCGCGCGACAAAGGCGTCGACCGAGCCGTAGAGCGTTTCGCCCAAAATGTTGCACGCCTCGTTCGCCGAGACGATGAGCATGCAGTTGAGCAGCTGCTCGACCGTCATCGTTTCGCCGGGGACGATGTTCGCCGTGCTGCCGTCGCTGGAGAGCCCCTCGAACGCCGATTCCGTCGCAGTGACGGAGTCGGTCAGCGCAATCTTGCCCTCGTCGATGGCCTCAAACACCAGCAGCGCGACCATCACCTTTGTAAGCGATGCAGGATAGTTTTCCTGATGAGCGTTTTTCTCGTAGAGAATTTCGCCCGTGTCGGCCTCAATGAGAAGACCGGCCTTCGCGTCGAGTGTGAAGTCCTCATAGGCGTCAGCGCTCGTGAGCGAAAAGAGCGGGAGCAGGAGCGCAAAGGATAAAAAAAGTGAAAACAAGCGGCGTTTTTTCATGGAAATATACCTCGTTGTATGATACAATCAAATAGAATACAGTGAAGAGGAGCGCGCCGTTCGGCACGCTTCGACATCAGTATAGCAAAAAAGGCAGGCGAGCGCAACCGTGGAAAAGCAAGAAAAGAAAACCAAAGTCAGCGGCGTCTACCTTGTGCTCGCCGCGCTGACGGTGCTGTTCGCCGTTTCGCTCGTTTTTCTGCACAAAACGGCCTACGAGGGTGCCTCGCACGGGAATTACACCGTGACGACGCAGGACAAGACCGACGAGATCACCGCGCCCACGCGCGTTGTGACGCTTGTGAACGTCAATACCGCGACGGCGGAGGAGCTTGAAACGCTGACGGGCATCGGCCCGTCGCTCGCGCAGGCGATCATCGACTACCGCGCAGAGCACGGCGATTTTACGGCGGCGGAGGACCTTTTGAACGTCAAGGGCATCGGAGAGGCGAAGCTCGAGGGATTCCGCGCGGAGATCACATTCACGGAGGAGGATGGCGATGAAAATTCTGGTGGTTGACGACGAGCAGCTTCTTGTCAAGGGCATGAAATTCAATCTGGAAAACGAGGGCTACACGGTCGAGACCGCCTACGACGGCGCGACCGCCATCGACATGGCGAAAAGCGGCGGGTTCGACCTCATCATCCTCGATCTGATGATGCCGCAGGTGGACGGGCTGACGGCCTGCATGCGCATCCGCGAATTTTCCAATGTGCCCATCATCATGCTGACCGCCCGCAGCGAGGACGCCGACAAGATCATCGGCCTTGAGTCCGGCGCGGACGACTATATCACAAAGCCGTTCAACATCTTAGAGCTCAAAGCGCGCATCCGCGCGCTGCTGCGCCGCGCGAACGCCGCACCGCAGCAAAAGCAGCCTGAAACGCTCCTGTTGACCGCGGGCGGCATCACGCTCGACCCCGAGCAGCGCGTCGCCGTCAAAAACGGCGAGATCGTCGAGCTCACGGCCAAGGAATACGACCTCATCGAGCTTCTTGTCAAGAATCCGCGCCGCGTTTACTCGCGCGAAAATCTGATGGACCTCGTCTGGGGCTACACCTACGCAGGCGACTACCGCACGGTGGATGTGCACATCCGGCGGCTTCGCGAAAAGCTCGAGGAAAACCCCGCCGCGCCGCAGCACATCCTGACCAAATGGGGCGTGGGGTACTACTTGAAGGACTGATTTCCCACTAAAAGAAAGAGAAGGGGGCAGCGCCGTGCAGATGCATGCGAGCCTGCAGCGAAAATTCAGCTTCAGCTATATCGCCATCATTCTGGCGGTGCTGATCCTGCTGAACACGTATCCGCTCATCACGTCGGAAAACCTGACGTTCCGCTCTAAGCAGAGCTCGCTGCAGGGCAGCGTCTCGGTGATGGTGACGGCGCTCTCCGGCCTTGAGGAGCTGAGCGAGGAAAATGTCGCGGGTGCGATGACGCTCGTGGAGGAGACGGGCATCTCCCGCGTGCTTGTGACGGACGCCTCGGGCCGCGTGCTGTACGACACGCGCGAAACCGACGGCGCGATCGGCCGCTACGCCTTTTATACAGAGCTTGTGCAGGCGCTTCGCGGAGAAGACGTCTTTTACACCGAATTTTCGGACAAGGCGTTCAAAAGCCGCGCGGCCTCGCCGGTCATCTACCACAGCCAGACCATCGGCGCGGTGTATGCCTACGAATACGATACCGAGCAAGCGGAGCTGCTGCTGTCCCTGCAGCGCAATCTCCTGACGATTTCGGCGGTCGTGCTGGTGTTCGCCGGCGGGATCAGCGTACTTTTATCCCGTGTGCTGACGCGGCGCTTCGGTGTACTGACCGACGCCATCCGCAAGATGCGCGAGGGCTCGTACAGCCACCGCGCCGAGGTCGGCGGGCACGACGAGATCAGCGAGCTCGCCGCCGAGTTCAACGACATGGCTGACCGGTTGCAAACGACGGAGGACGCTCGCCGCCGCTTCGTGTCGGACGCGAGCCACGAGCTCAAAACGCCGCTGGCGGGCATCAGGCTTCTGTCCGACTCCATTTTGCAGACGGAGAACATGGACGCGCAGACCGTGCGCGAATTCGTCGGCGATATCGAGCAGGAGTCCGAGCGCCTGGCGCGCATCACGGAAAATCTGCTGCGATTGACGCGTCTGGACAGCGGCATGCTGCCCGAGGCGCAGCGCGTCGACCTCTCGTCCGTGATGGCGCGCGTGGTGCGCATGCTGCGCCTTGTGGCCGAGGAAAAGCAGGTCGACCTCTCATATGAAATTCGCCGCGAGGGACAGACCCTTGCGAGCGAGGATGAAATTCACGAAATCATCTACAACCTGACGGAAAACGCCATCAAGTATAACCGCCCCGGCGGCTTTGTGAAGCTGCTGCTCGCGGGGGATGAAAAGGACTGCCTTCTCACTGTCAGCGACAATGGCATCGGCATTCCGGAGGGGGACATGCCCCGCATTTTCGACCGCTTCTACCGCGTGGACAAGATGCGCTCGCGCGCCGCGGGCGGTACAGGCCTTGGCCTTTCCATCGCCGCCGACACGGCGCGCCGCCGCGGCGGCAGCATCGAGGTCCGCGCCCGCGAGGGCGGCGGCACGGTGTTTACCGTGCGCCTGCCGCGCTGCGAAGAGGGAGGGGATGAGACATGAGAAGACGTCTTTCCCTGACTGCGGCATTAGTCCTCCTGCTTTCGCTTCTCTGCGCCTGCGCGGCCCAGCACGCGCAGGAAATGGACGAAAACGGCTACGAGCTCTATTTTCTCAGCGATCCCAACTCCGCGGGCGGCGGCGACGCCATCCGCACGCAGGAAAAGCGCCTGACGCTCGACGGCGCGATGGAGACCGAAGACTGTGTCCGCGCGCTGATGGAGGCGCTGCTCGCAGGGCCCGACGAGCCGTCGCTCTCGTCGCCCATCCCGGAGGGAACGGTGCTCAAGTCGCTCAAGGTGTCGGGCCGCCGCGCGCAGATCGACTTGAGCGCACAGTATGCGCGCCTGACGGGCATCGACCTGTCGCTCGCTGACTACTGCATCACGCTGACGCTGACGCAGCTGCCGAATGTGAACGCTGTGAGCATCACGGCGGACGGGCGCGAGCTGCCGTACCGCGAGACGCAAGTGCTGCTCTCGGCGGATACGCTGCTTTCCTCGCGTGAGAGTGGCCTGCGGCCGATCACCGTGTCACTTTATTTCCTCGACAGCAAGACAGGCGAGCTGCGCGCCGAGCAGCAGACGCTCGCGCTCTACGAGGGCCAGACGCGCGTGAACGCGCTGCTCGAAGCGCTCGCGCAGGGGCCGGAGGACGATTCGCTCGTCTCGCTCCTGCCGGAGGACTTTGCGGTCATCTCCTCTCGCATCGAAAACGGCGTGTGCTATCTGAATCTCCCGGCTAACGTCTCACTGCCGGAGAACGAGGCGGAGCGCGATTTGATGCTGAGCGCGCTCGAGCAGTCCATTTTGTCGCTCGGCGGCGTGGACGAGGTGCAGTTTTTGATCGAAGGCTCGGCCGAGCCCGACGGCTACCGGTAAAAAAGGCCCCCCGCAGAAATGCGGAGGGCCTTATCATATCTTGCGCTATTTTACGCTCACTCGCGCGCGAGCATCGCCGCGCCGATCACGCCCGCGCGGTAGCCGAGCGTGCAGAGCTCGATGCGCGTGTGCGAGACGGCATAGCGCGAGCCAAACGAACGCTCGCGTACCCTTTCGCGCAGCGGCAGGAGCAGCGCGTCGCCCTGATTTGCTACGCCGCCCGAGAGGGCCAGCACTTCGGGGAAGAAAATGTTGACAAGATTTGTGAGCCCGCAGGTCAGATGCTCGATGTAGTCCTCCACGACCTGCGCGCCCGCCTCGTCGCCGCGCTCCTTGGCGAGAAACGCTGTGCGGCCGTCGACACCGCCCTGCTCCGCGGCAATCGCATGCAGCAGGCTCTCGGGGTGCGCGGCCATGGTGCGCTTCGTGTCGCGGATCAGCGCCGTGGCGGAGGAGTAGGCTTCGAAGCATCCGCGGCTGCCGCAGGTGCACTCTTCGCCGTTTTCCGCGATGACCATGTGGCCGATCTCGCTCGCCGCGCCCGTGTAGCCTGTCAGGAGCTTGCCGCCGAGCACCACGCCGCCGCCGACGCCCGTGCCGAGCGTGACGACGATGGTGCTCTCCGCGCCGCGGCCGCAGCCGAACAGCGCCTCGCCCAGCGCCGCGGCGTTTGCGTCGTTGCCGAGGTGGATGGGAAGCGCAGTATGCGCGCGCAGCGCGCTTCGCAGGTCGAAGTTCACAAAATTCAGGTTCGCCGCAAAGCGCACGATGCCGCTCGCGTCGTCCACCGTGCCGGGGCAGCCGACGCCCACGCCGCCGACGGTGTCCTCGCCGATAGAGAGCTGCGCGATGACCTGACCGATGCGTCCCGCGACCGCCTCGGGGCCGAGATCGACGCGCGTCGGGATAGAATGCTCCTTTAAGATCTCGCCCTTCGCACTCACGAGTGCGCCCTTGATGTTCGTGCCGCCGAGGTCGATGCCAATATAGTTCATAAAAACGCCCTCCCGGGTGAAATATGTCCTTATTGTATGCCGCGGCGGCGGAAAATGCAAGAGCCCGCTCGCAGGAGAAAAAAGTTTCTTAAAAAAATCATAAGGGTGAAACTTTTTGAGAAATTTCTCGTCTAAGAGAATGTACGGAACGAAAAAAGCTCCGCATAATCAAGATGGAAAGAAGACGATGAAAGGAGAAACAAAATGAACCGCTGGGGACTAATGAGTGCCCTCGCACTTGCCGCCGCGCTGCTGCTCGCAGGCTGCGGAGGCGACTGCGGGCTGAGTGATGACGACAGCGCCGATGAGCCGCAGATCACGCTCGAGCAGATCCGTGCCGCGAATGATCCGCGATCCCTGCTCGAAAAGCACGGCGCTGTGACCGTGACCGTGCAGGAGAGCGACCAGAATGACGCCGTGACGTATACGGCGAAGTTTCAGTACACCCGTGGTGTGGAGGATGTGCTGGCCTGGTATCATTGCCGGTACACCGAAAACAGCACCAGCGGCAAGAGCGAACTGTGGAGCGAGGCGAACGGAACGATGGATGCTGCGCGTATGGAAAGCGACAGCACCGAGGACCTGAGCCTGAGCATTTACCTTGAGGGAATGTATGAGCAGTACGTTCTCGACATGATCCCCCGATGCCCTGCTTTGGAAGAGGATGTGGAGCAGACGGTCGACAGCTGCAGCGAGCAGGGCGGCGAGCTGCTGCTCTCTGTTACCGCGCGTTATCTGGCTTCCGATGGAGATTATTACACGGTGCACTACCGCGTTGACCCTGCGACGAATGAGGTGCTGGAGGCGTCAGTGACGGACTACATTAAAAAGGAAAGCGGCGAGGTATCCAAGCTGCATACGACGCTCTACCGCTGGAGCTACGACGAGCCCTATCAGGCAGAGCGCAATGTGATGAACGAGGTTCTGTTTTCGACGGACAGCAAGGAGGACGTCTGCGACCTGATGACTTTCTATCCCGTTGAGGAGGAGAACGGCTGGGCGATGACCCTGTATCGCGTGGCACACGGCACGCGCATCCTCTTCCTCGACAGCGTAGACCTCGCGTTTTATGCGGACAGGGAGCTGACCAAGCCCATCGACTTCTACGACGGCATCGACACGAGCGGCGAGAGCGCAACGGTCTATATCGTGCCGCTGGAAGAGAACCATTAAAAAGATTTAGAATGCGGGCGTGAACCCGCACCCAAATAAGGAGGAAACCAAGGTGAAAAACTGGAAGAAAGCAAGCATTGCCGCGCTTTGTGTCGCGGTACTTCTTGCCGGCTGCGGCACGCAGGGCGGCAAGGACGATGGAAACGGCGGCAAGGACGACACGCCGATGGACGTGACGCTCGAAACGCTGCGCGAGGTCAACGCTCCGCGTGTGCTGCTTGCAAAGTACGACGCCGTGACCGTGAACATTCAGGGCACCGACCGGGACGGCGAGGTGGCCTACACCGCAAGATTGCAGTACACGGACGGGGGCGACAGCACGATCCTCATGTCCTCGCACTACAGCTATACCGCCAACAGCGGCCCGGGCGAGGATGAGCTGTGGAGCCAGGGGCGTGGCGGCCTGTATGCCACGCGCATGGCGAGCGACGACACCGCAAGCCTGAACATCTATCCCATTCCGGGCGAGGGGACGGAGTATCTCCTTGACATACTGCCGCAGTGCGCCAATCCCGCCGCCAAAAACGCCGAGGAAACGCTCGACGAGCGCAGCGTGCAGGACGGCGCGGTGCTGCTCTCGACCACCACGCGCTTTGACGATCAGGACGACTACTACTATACCACCCTCTACTACGCCGATCCCGAGACGGGCGAGCTTCTCGCCATGTCCGTGACCGACTATATGGCGGACGGCGAGGGCGGCGCGACGGAGATGGGCACGACGCTCTACAACTGGAGCTACGATGAACCCTACAATCAAGAACCCTACAAGTCAGGCCGCTACCTTCTGAACGATGTCGTGTACGCGACGGACGACACGAGACCCGCCTGCCTGCTGACGGTCTGCCTCCCTGCGGAAGAAGGGGGCGAAGACTGGTGGGTGAATGAATACCATGTGGCGAGGGGGACGTATGTCAACATCTGTTGCCGCAGCGGTTGCACCCTCTACGCGGACGCGGCGCTGACGCAGCCCATCGACGACACCGTGTCCATCGACACAAATGGCGAAGAGATGACGGTCTACGTCGTGCCCGACGTGCCGCTGAACTAAAACGGCATGAACTTAAAAAAGCGGCGGATCAAAAAATCTGCCGCTTTTTTTCAAAAAGGATGAAACATTTTTCGATAAATTCCGTCTAAATAATACAGGAAAGAGGCTCGGTGCGAGAATTAAGGAACTCTTAAATAATTTGTAACCAAATCGCGCCTGATTGTAACGACTTCCTCATAAGATGAGATTATAATGGACCCAAGATTAAAATTGAGGAGAAACTGCGATGGCAAATGACCAGAAGCCCGTCATTTCGGTGCGAAAGCTCCGAAAGGTGTACATGATGGGGCAGGAGCACGTGGTCGCACTGCACAATATTGACCTCGACATCCCGCGGGGCGAGGTGTGCTGCATCTTCGGCACGTCCGGCAGCGGCAAATCGACGCTGCTCAACCAGCTGGCGGGACTCGAAAAGCCCACGCGCGGCGTGGTGCGCATCGGCGGCGTGCCGATCTCACAGCTCAACGAAAATCAGCTCGCCGCCTTCCGGCAGAAGCACATCGGCTTCGTCTTCCAGTCCTACAACCTGCTGCCGGAGCTGACGGCGGCGGAAAACGTGGCCATGCCGCTGATGTTCAAGGGCATCGACCCGGATGTGCGGCTGCTGGAGGCGAAGAAAATGCTCTGCCGCGTGGGCCTCAAGGACCGCATGGACCACTTTCCGAACCAGATGTCCGGCGGACAGCAGCAGCGCGTGGGCATTGCACGCGCGTTCGTCACGCGCCCCGAGGTCGTGTTCGCCGACGAGCCGACCGGCAACCTCGACTCGAAGACGACGAAAGAGGTCATGCACATGATCCGCGGCTTTGCCAAGCGCTTCCACCAGACGATCGTGCTCGTCTCTCACGATCCGGAGATGACCGAGTATGCCGACCGCATCGTCACGCTCATCGACGGCAGGATCGTCAGCAACGTAGAAAATCAGGTCAAGGCGGAGATCGACGCCGCACCTTATATCGAATAACGGAGGAAATCGAACATGAAACGCATCTCAAGATCCCTGCTCTCGCTCTGCCTTGCCCTTGTGCTGTGCGCAGCGCTGCTGCCTGTGAATGTCGCCAAAGCGACGGGCGGAGGCACGACGGCACGGACGGGAACCAGCTTTCTGATCACCGGCTACCGGGCCAGCAGAAGCAGCATTTACACCGGCGATACGGTGGATATCACGGTCTACTTATCCCGCACGGACGGCAGCAACGATTCGATCCGCGTCGTGCGCGGCCTTGACAGCTTTCAGGACGGCACGGCGAGCGCTGTTGCAAGCGGACAGAACGGCGAATATACCGTTACGTTCACCGGCCTGACCTACACCGGCGACAGCGGCAAGCAGCTTGCCTTTACAATTTATTATGAAGGCAACGGCGGCGGCTATCAGGACGGCAACACCGTTCCGGTGCGCGAGTGCGTGCCCTACACCGAGCCGACGCCCGCCCCCGAGCCGACGCCGGAAACGATTCCCGAGCCGCGCGCCGTCTTCAACTCCGACGGCACGAGCACGTCTATTGCCGCGGGCGAGACGAAGACCATCACCGTTTACATCCAGAACGCCGGCACGACCGCCATGCGCGACCCTATCCTGACGCTCAAATCCTCCGGATCGCTTCTCATCATGGGCAGCCAGGACTACATGCTCGACGATATCCGCGCGGGCCGCGACACGGCCGTCACTGTGACGGTCAAGGCGCCCGACAAGATCGAGTCCCAGATGCAGACGATCGACGCGAGCCTGTCGTTCTACTATGACAACGGCACGCAGCTCACCGGCGGCAGCGCCAGCGGCAGCGTGAACGTTCTCTCCACCGTTACCAAGGATACGAAGGACGAGGAGACCATTGCGAGCCCCACGCCCATCGTCATTCTCTCGAAGTACAACTACGGCGGTTCGTCCGTTGCGGCAGGCTCAAGCACGAACCTGAGCTTCTCGTTCACGAACACCAGCAAGACCATCAAGATCGAAAACGTCATGGTCACCGTCACCGGCGGTCAGGACCTGATGCTCAACGGCTCGACGAACACGTTCTACTTTGAATCTGTCGCCGCGAGCGGCAGCAAGACCGTCACCGTGCCGATGAAGGCCGCACAGCTCATCAGCGCCAGCGCGCAGGACGTCAAGATCGACGTGACCTATGAATATGTTGACCAGAACGCAAGAAAGTCGGGCAACGCCACGCTGTCGCTGAGCGTTCCTCTTTACCAGCCCGACCGCTTTGAAATGAGCGAGCCTACAAGCTCCTACACCGGCTATGTCGGCGAGGAAACGAGCCTGACGATCGACTATGTCAACAAGGGCAAGAGCGCCATCAACAACGTTGAGGCGACCATCTCCGGTGACATTGATTCCCCCACGCCTTATCAGCGCGTCGGCACGATCGACGGCGGCAAGAACGGCACCATCGCCTTTGCCGTGACCCCGCAGCTGGAGGGCGAGAATCAGGTCAAGATCGTCATCACCTACGAGGATTCCAACGGCAACACGAAGGAGCGCGTCTTCGAGGCGACGGTCGAGGCCATGGCCTACGAGCCGGCCGACCCCGGCATGGACGACCCCGGCATGATCGACCCCGAGCCGACGAGCACCTTCCCGTGGAAGTACGTCATCATCGCGCTCGTCGTTATTGCCATCATTGCCCTGATCGTGCTCCGCGCCCGCAAGAAGAAGGCCAAGCAGAAGGCCGAGCAGGCGCTCTGGGACAAGTGGGACGAAGAGGAGCTCGCCGAGGAGAAGCAGGAGGCAGCGGAAGCCGCGGCGGCTGAAAACAAGGAGACTGCGGCCACGGGTGCTGAGGAGCAGAAAAAATGAGATTCGCAGACATCCTGAAAATGTGCTTTGACAGCCTGTCACGGCGCAAAGGACGCACGATCCTGACGGTGCTGGGCGTGTTCATCGGCTGCACGTCCATCATCGTGATGGTCTCCATCGGCGCGGGCATGCAGGAGTCCTACGACCAGATGCTCAAAAATATGGGCGACCTCTCCATCATCGAGGTCTACCGCGGCTACAACCAGAGCACCGGCACGCAGACGGAGAGCAAGCTTGACGACAAGGCGGTCGAGAGCTTCCACGAGATTGCGGGCGTCAAGGCCGTCATGCCCAAGGCAAGTCTCGACGAATATAATGTAAGCTTCAAGGCTGGCGTCAACGGCCGCTACACGGCCAACTGGGTCAATTTTGCCGGCATTGACTCGAGCGCCCTTGAGGACATGGGCTTTGAGCTGATGGACGGGCGGTATCCGGAGAGCAGCGACGAGGTGGTCGTGGGCCAGTATTTTGCCTATAACTTCTTCGATACGCTGATGCCGGACGGGCGAAACTATGTGAACCGTTACGTCTGGGATGAGAACGGAAATATTGATACCGAAAATGTTCCCGACCCGTTTTTCGACCCGCTCAAGACGAGCATCACCATGGTACTCACACCGTATGACGACGGTACGGGCACCGAACCTACCCCCTATGAGGTTGAGCTCAAGGTCGTCGGTGTGATGAAGGAGGATCAAGGCAAGGGCTATGAGACGAGCGACGGCGTGATGATGGACATCAATGCGCTCAAAGCTCTTATTCAGGACCTGACCGGCAAGACCGACACGAAGTTCGAGTATTCAAGCATCAACGTCAAGGCTGAGAGCCTCGACGCCGTGTCGGATGTGGAGCAGTCCATCAAGGACTTGGGCTACAGTACGTATTCTATGCAGAGCATGCGCGACGAGCTCAACAAGCAGACCCGCCAGATCGAGCTGATGCTCGGCGGCCTCGGTGCGATCTCGCTTCTGGTCGCGGCCATCGGCATCACGAACACGATGATCATGTCCATCTCCGAGCGCACGAAGGAGATCGGCATTATGAAGGCGCTCGGCTGCTATGTGCGCGATATCCGCGCGATGTTCCTCATGGAGGCGGGCAGCATCGGCCTTCTCGGCGGCATTTTGGGGCTTATTTTCAGCTTCATCATATCCGTCATCATCAATCTGTTCTCGTTCGGCGCGTTCGGCGGCGGGGGCGTCACGTGGGAGCTTATCAAGCAGGCGCTCATCGGCGGCGAAGGCGTGGTGCGCACGTCCGTCATCAAGCCGGAGCTCGTGATTTTCGCGCTGGTGTTCTCGGTGCTGGTCGGACTGGTGTCCGGCTATCAGCCCGCGAACAAGGCGGTCAAGATCTCGGCGCTCGAAGCCATCCGAAACGAATAAGAAAAACACAGTATTTTGCAAGAAGGCGGCGTCCTGGACCGGACGCCGCCTTCTTTTGTAAAAAGTGCGATATTGCAATGTTTCAAGCGCTTGCTTTGCTTGACCGCGCTGATGCGATGTGATATCATATATCAGTCAAAATATTTATGAAAACAGGAGGCGATCGCCTTGGCAACCGTCAAACGCAGATCCACCGTTCCCTATTATGCCGCGGCGGGAACATGGGTCATTTATGCGCTGCTGTTCCCGCTCTACCGCGTACCGCATTTCCTCTTTGTGGCGGTCGTGTCGGGGGTGGTGTTCTTCATCATGAACGCCGTGTGCGGCACGGTCGAAGTCACGGTGCCCGACCCGCCGAAAAAGGAGGAGACCACCGGCAACCCCGAGCTCGACAAGATGATCAAGGACGGCAATCTTGCCATCTCCGAGATGAAGCGTCTGAATGATTCCATCAAGGACGCGAAGATCTCTGCCGACATCGACCGGCTCGAGGACCTGAGCGCGAAAATTTTCGCGCAGGTCAAATCCGACCCGTCGAAGCTGCCGCAGATCCGCAAGTTCATGGACTACTACCTGCCCACGACCCTTAAGCTCTTGAACGCCTATGACCGTATGGGCGCGCAGGGCGTGAGCGGCGAGAACATCGACGCGACCATGCAGCGCGTGGAGAGTATGATGGGCACGATCGTTACGGCTTTTGAAAAGCAGCTCGACATGCTCTTCGGCAGCGAGGCGATGGATATTTCCGCCGATATCACGGTACTTGAGAACATGATGAAGCGCGAGGGCCTGAGCGAGGATACTGGCGAGCTGCATGCCGAGTCCGGCACGGCGACCGCCTCGCAGGACGACATCAAGCTCGAGCTATAAAGGAGTAAGCGATGCGAAAGAAAGTGATGGCGTTCAACGCCAAAGTCAATGCGTGGATCTTGAAACGACTGAAAGGCGTGTGGCTCGACCCGATCTTCTGTGCAATCTTTGCCATCATGTGTGTGGCAAGCATCATCGGCGCGCGGCATCTGCACAGGGATACGCTTTACTATTCCGCGCTGATCTGGGCGTTGGCCACGCTGCTGTGCCTGCGCCGCATCCAGCGCATCAAAAAGCACGAAAAAGAACAAACTCAAAGCCAAAATACGGAGGAGAAATGATATGAGCGACAACATGATGCCCGAGCTGACCCTGAACCCCACCGAAGCGGCGCAGGAGGCCGTCCCTGAGCTGACGCTCACGCCCGAAGCGCCCACGGCGCCCGAGGCGGAGAAAAAGGAAGTCGAGCCTGTCAAGGTCGATGAGAGCATGCTCACCGAGCAGGAGAAGAAAGCCGTCGACGATTTTGCGAAAAAGATCGACATCAAGGACACGAATGTCGTGCTCAACTACGGCGTGGCCGCGCAGAAGAGCATTGCGACGTTCTCGGAAAATGCACTGTCCTCCGTGCGCAACAAGGATCTTGGCGAGGTGGGCGAGACGCTCTCGAACCTCGTCGTCGAGGTCAAGGGCTTCGGTCAGGAGGAGAAGAAGGGCTTCGCAGGCCTGTTCCGCAAGCAGAAGGATAAGCTCGAGCTGATGCGCGCGCAGTACGGCAAGGCCGAGACGAGCGTGAACCGCATTGTATCCGAGCTTGAAAAGCATCAGGTCACGCTGATGAAGGACATCGCGATGCTCGACCAGATGTATGAGATGAACCTCAAGTACTACAAAGAACTGACCATGTATATCATCGCGGGCAAAAAGCGTCTGGCCGAGGTCCGCTCCGGCGAGCTCGAGGAGCTGCGCAAAAAGGCGGAGGCGAGCGGCCTTGCCGAGGATGCACAGGCCTACAACGACTACGCGCAGAAGTGCGAGCGCTTTGAAAAGAAGCTGCATGACCTGGAGCTCACGCGCATGGTGTCGCTCCAGATGGGCCCGCAGACGAGACTTCTCCAGAACAACGACACGCTGATGGTCGAAAAGATCCAGTCCTCGCTCGTCAATACCATCCCCCTCTGGAAGAGCCAGATGGTGCTCGCGCTCGGCATGGAGCACAGCCGTCAGGCCACGGCCGCACAGAGCGCGGTGGCGCAGACGACGAACGAGCTTCTCAAGAAGAACGCCGACATGCTCAAGATGGGCACCATCGCCACGGCCAAGGAGGCCGAGCGCAGCATCGTCGATATCGAGACGCTGCAGCACACGAACGAGCAGCTCGTCTCCACGCTCGACGAGGTCGTGAACATCCAGCGCGAGGGCGCGCAGAAGCGCAAGGAAGCGGAGGTCGAGCTCGGCCGTATCGAAGGTGAGCTGAAGCAGAAGCTCATGGAGCTGAGAAGCTGAGACGCTCCGGATAGGAGAAGCATATGAAATTCTTTCAAAAACGCGGCGTCGCCATCGCCGTGCTGATTCTGGCGATCGTCGCATCCAGTGCGTGGGGACTGCACAAGGCGCCCGCCGTCTCTACGCCGGAGGGCGGAGAAAAACTCGATCCCTCACTTTCTGCGGCGGCCTTTACGCAGTATGTGCGCGATGATGCCGGTGTTCTTTCCGACAAGACTGAGGAGGCTATCGGCCTCTACAACGCCAACTGGGACAAGATGTTTGGCAGCATCATGGCCGTCGTGACGACCGAATCCGCAAACGACATAGAGAATGCGGCGTATGATTACGCCATCGAGATGCAGCTTGCGGAAAATGATGCGATCCTGGTCATCGCAAAACAGCAGCAGGACTACTACCTGCTTGCCAGCGGCGATTTTTACGACCTGCTCAGCGGCCTTTCGCAGAGCTTTGTTGCCTCCTGCATGGCGGATAACGTGCAGAAGGGCGATTATGACGCGGCGGTGTGCTCGCTTTGCGCCGCGCTCCATGTGGAGCTGAGCCAGCAGTATCAGCAGAGCGAGGCGGCGCTGGACGAGGCGGCCAACGGTGTGATGTTCATCATGATCCTCATCATATTCTTTGTCCTCTGGATCATGCTTGACGGCATGCGTTATCGCCGCTATCGCCGCCGCTACATGATGCCCGGCATGGGCGTGCCGACGGTGATGTATCACCCCATCTTCTGGGGACGCCGTCCGCCGCGCGGCCCGCGTCCGCCCCGTTCGGGCGGCCCCCGTCCTCCACAGGGCGGCCCCAGACCGCCGCGCAGCGGCGGCTCCTCCGGCTGTAATCGCCGCCCGCCCCAGCAGCCGAGACGGCCTTCCGGTTCCTCGGGTAGCAGCTTTGGCGGATTTGGCAGCAGCGGCCGCGGCGGCAGCTTTGGCAGCGGAAACTTCGGCGGATTTGGCGGCAGCAGCCGTGGCGGCGGATTCGGCGGTGGCGGCAGCCGCGGCGGTGGCTTCGGTGGAGGTCGCAGCGGCGGATTTGGCGGTGGCCGCGGAGGCGGCTTCGGCGGAAGACGCTGAAAAGCCAAAACCCCTGACACAAAACGAAAAGCACGTCTGCTTGGCAGGCGTGCTTTTTCTTACTTTGATTGCGGCCTGAAAGGCGATGACAGACTGGCTCGCACAGCATTGTAGATTTTCCGAGGAATACAATGCTGCTTATCGGATCTTCTCAAGTGCAACAGTGGGATCGCAGAGGAAAGCCTCACTCCGGTACTGCCCCGGCCAAACGACCACAATTTTAATATCCGGATTTTCTTTTGCCCGTTCAAAGAAAAGAGCAGAGAACCTGCGGCGCAGGTCCTCTGCTCTTGGTGCCGGTGACCGGACTCGAACCGGTACGCTGTCGCCAGCGGCGGATTTTGAGTCCGCTACGTCTACCAATTCCATCACACCGGCAGGTGCAACAATTATTATATGCGATGCAGGGAGCATTTGCAAGCAAAACTTTTTGAAAAAAGGCTCCGGCGCACTGCGCCGGAGCCTTTCACAATGTAAGATTACACGTAGCGCTGATTGATGACGTCGAACACGCCGCGCGTCGTGAGGCGCAGCGTTGGAATGACGGTCAGCGCCATGAACGAAAGCGTCATAAACGGGTCGACCCCGCGCGAGACGCCGAGCTTGAAGGCCTGCTCCTTGGCGTTTTCGAGCGCCTCGTTGACCTCGATAAGCGGCGCTTCGCTCATGATGCCTGCAATCTGGAGCTGGAGCTCGCCGAGCACCTTGCCGTCGTCCATCACGACGATGCCGCCGCCGAGCTCGACGACGCGGTTGACCGCCGCGGCCATGTCCTCCTCGTTTGCGCCGACGACGATGATGTTGTGGCTGTCGTGCGAGATGGATGTCGCCACCGCGCCGGACTTGAGGCCGTAGCCCTTGATGTAGCCGATGCCGATGTGGTGCGTGTTCTTGTGGCGCTCGATGACGGCAATTTTCAAGATGTCGTCCTCAACGCTGATCTTTTCGGCGTAGCCCGCATCGGTCGTGACGATCTCGCCGGGCACCATGCCGAGCACCGCGCGCGGGCGGGACTCGATAAAGTCCGTGGCCTCAAGGTGCGCAACGTGGAACGTCTCGTGCGAGCGCTTGACGAGGTGCGGATCGATCTCGGGCGCTTCAAACGGCGTGACGGTCTTGCCGTCGAACATCAGCTTGCCCTTCTTGTAGACCTCAAGGATGTTGAAGTCGTCGAAATTGTCGATCACGACAAAGTCCGCAAGAAAGCCCGGTGCGATCGCGCCGCGGTTGTTGAGCAGGAAGTAGCGCGCGGCGTGGTGGCTCGCGCATTTGACGGCGATGATCGGGTCGACGCCCGCTTTGATGGCACGGCGCACGATGTAGTCGATGTGGCCCTTTTCGAGAAGATCGTTCGGGTGCTTGTCGTCCGTGCAAAACATGCAGTAGGTGTAATACTGCGGTGTGAGCAGCGGGAGCAGCGCGTCGAGGTTGCGCGCGGCCGTGCCCTCGCGGATCATGATGTACTGTCCGCGCTCGAGCTTGGCGATGGCATCCTCCACGGTGCTGCACTCGTGGTCGGAATAGACGCCGGCGGCGATGTAGGCGTTCAGGTCGTTGCCCGAAAGGCCGGGGGCGTGGCCGTCGATTTTTTTGTGGTGCGCCTGCGCGGCGACGATCTTTTCGAGCACCTGCTCGTCGGCGTTCGCGACGCCGACATAGTTCATCATTTCGGCCAGACCCTCGACGCGGTTGTGCTCGTAGAACGAGTCGATCGCGCGGTAATCGAGCACCGCGCCGGATTCGTCGAGCGGCGTTGCGGGTACGCAGGAGGGGAGCATGAAGCGCACGTCAACGGGCAGATCTTCCGTCGCCTGCAGCATATACTCGATGCCGTCGGTGCCCATGACATTGGCGATCTCGTGCGGGTCGGTGATGACGGTCGTGGTGCCGTGCGGAATGACGGCGTTGGCAAATTCCTTGGGGGAAACGAGCGCGCTCTCTAAGTGGATGTGCGCGTCGACAAAGCCGGGCAGCACGAGCTTGCCGCCCATGTCGACCTCGACCGCGCCCTCGTAATGCTCGCCCATGCCTGCGATTAGCCCTTCGGCCACGGCGATGTCGCCATGGCTGAGCTCGTTGCAGAAAACGTTCACATACGTCGCGTTCTTGAGCACGAGGTCGGCCTTTTGCCGTCCCGAGGCCACCTCGACGACGTGGAGCTTCTTGTTCAGCTTGCGGTTGATCTTTCCTGCGTAGCTTTCCCGATATGCCATGCGTTTTCCTCCTTATTTTGTTGTGTTTGACCAGTTTATCGGATGAATCATCCATCTTCCTCGTTTATTTTTTATAGGATACTACGTTCTTTTGCACTTGTCCAGCAGAAAAAGCTAAAATATTTTTAGTAAAACTGACGAAAAGTGAGAAGAACGCAGAAGTTCACTGTATCATAAACTGTATGATGGACCGGACAAATACAGGCCGTTGCCGAAGATTGCTTTTCACAAAATGCTGTTTACAAGCATCTGATAATACAGTATAATTAAACAAACGGTATAGAGATAAATGAATATTTTCAACTAAAAGACGAATAAAACGCGCTGGCATTCACTGCACCGGGCTTGCTTGAAGTGGCCAGCACACAAAATGGAGGCTGCGGCAATTTTAGGACCGGACAAGGAGGGGGAAGATATGAAAACAGAGCATTCCTATTCCGCAAAGGGCGTTTTGGCTGCGCTGGGGAGATCCGCTTTGTATCTGCTCTTTTTTGTGGCGGTGCAGGTTTTGCTGCCCTTTGTCTATGGGATCGGTATCGCTGCCGATGCAGCGATCAATAGGGGAGCGGACCTTGCACAGGGGGCGCAGGCGGTGGCGGAGCGGCTTCTGGACGGCCTGTCGGCGCTCACGCTGCTATCGTGTCTGATCATCGCCGCGGTACTGCTGCTGTGGTTCCTGCTGCGGAAAAAGCCGCTATCCGAGGCGGCGGGCCTTCGTCACTGCTCGGGCTGGACGGTGGGCTTCTGCGCCTTCGGCGCGGTCGGCCTCTATGTGCTGGTCAGTCTGGTGCTTGCCTTGCTGCCGGAAAGCTGGATGGAGGAATATGGAAAAGCCATGCGCCTGAGCACAGAGACGGGGCTGATCCCGGCGCTTGCCGTGGTGGCCGGCGCGCCGGTTGCGGAGGAGCTCGTGTTCCGCGGCGTCATCCAGTCGCGGCTGGAACGGGCCATGCCGGTGTGGATCGCAATTGTACTGCAAGCGGTACTCTTTGGATTCATCCACGGAACGCCGGTGCAGATCGGCTACGCGTTTCTCATGGGCCTGCTTTTCGGCTATATTCGCTATCGCACGGGGAGCATCCTGCCCACGATCGCCGCGCACGCCGCGTTCAACGCAATGAACGACCCGCTGGGGCTTTTGGGCGGTTTTGCGGAGAAGTGGCAGTTCCTTGCCGTCATGGCCGCCGTATGCGCGGCGGGCTGCGTGCTCTGCCGCCGCGGTTTGAGCGGACTAAGAACAGCGCCGGAGGCCGAAGCAAGGCCCACATCGCCGACGGTCTGCGAGGAGATCACCGAATAACAGAGAAAGCGCCTTTCAAAGAAAGCTCTTTGAAAGGCGCTTTGCGCTTCTGTGATTGAATCTTTTTACTTCACGCTGCCGTCGGCGTTGAAGACGGGCAGCTTTTCAAGGAACAGGATGTCCTTGCGGTCGGCTGCGCCGCCCTCGGCGAGAACGGCCATGCGGCCCGTAACGGTGCCGCCCGCCTTTTCGACGAGTGCTTCCATCGCCTTGAGCGAGCCGCCCGTGGAGATGACATCGTCGACGAGCAAAATCTTCTTGCCGCGGATGAGATCCGCGTCGTCAGAGCCGAGGAAAAGCTTCTGCTGGGCGACGGTGGTGATGGACTTGTCCTCCACGGAAATGGGATCGGGCATGTAGACCTTGGGGCCCTTGCGCGCGATAAAATACTTTTTCGCGCCGCTCTGGCGCGCCATCTCGTGGATGAGGGGGATGGACTTTGCCTCAGCGGTGAAGAGGTAATCGTAGTCGATGCCCTCGGCGAGCTTCAAGAGCTCTTCTGCGCAGCGCACGGTCAGCTCCGCGTCGCCGAACATGATGAAAGCACCGATATAAAGATCGTCCGTTACCTTGCAGATGGGAAAGTCGCGGTCAAGACCCGCGACATGCATCGGATAAGTCGCCATAAAAGGAAGCTCCCTTCGCGTTTTACATCTTTTTCTGCCGTTTCGCGCGGCAAACAGGATTTAGTATATCTTTTTTGCGCGGATTGTCAAGCGGTCAGACCTCGGTGTCGCCCTCGGGCAGGATGATTGCGCAGGCAATATAGGCGAGCACGCCGGTACCGGCGGCCAGAGCGAGGACCGCCCAGAGCACGCGCACGATCGACGGGTCAATGTTGAAGTAGTCTGCGATGCCTGCGCAGACGCCGCAGATCATCTTGTTGTTGCGGGACTTGTAAAGACGCTTTCTTTCATCCATGATCGTTCTCCTTATCCGGCTGCGAGAGCAGCCACGGTGGGTTTGTAAACAACTATTATAGTATACCACGTTTTTGCACGTTGTAAAGTGCGGTTTTTCCGCGTTTTGGGCAGGAAAAGGGGAGTGCGCAGAGGAAAATGCGCGATATTTTGCGCTTTTGCCGCTTTTTTGCCGGCAAGGGGCAAATTCCCCCTTGCAAGTTCCTTTTTTCTGTGATATAAGTACCACTTAGACAAATGCTGTGAAAGGGAAAATAGCGTGTTTGTTCCGCGTAGAGAGGATCGGTCGGCGGCTGGGAGCCGGTCTGCGGGATGTCGCTTGGTTCGCCCCCGAGCAGCCGCGAGGAAATGCGCGGCCGGTCAGCCCCCGTTACGGGCAACGAGCGCGCGCCTTTGGGCGCGAATCAGGGTGGTACCGCGGAAGAAAGTCTTTCGTCCCGAGAGTGTCGGGAGGAAAGGCTATTTTTTTGCCCCTGCCGCCGATTTTTGAAATTCGGCAAATTTTTACCTGAAAAGGAGAAATGATATGAAACAACAACTGGAAGCGATCCGCAAGGCGGCGCTCGATGCGATCTCCGACGCCGGCAAGGCGGAGGACCTCGAAGCACTGCGCGTCCGCTACCTTGGCAAAAAGGGGGAGCTGACCGCCGTTTTGAAGCAGATGGGCAAGCTCAGCGCCGAAGAGCGCCCCGTGATCGGGCAGCTCGCCAACGACGTGCGCGCCAAGCTCGAAGCGAACATCGAGGAAAAGGCGAAAGAGCTCGCCGACAAGGCCATGGAGCTCAAGCTCAAGTCCGAGGCCGTGGACGTGACCATCCCCGGCAAGCAGGAAAAGATCGGCGTGAAGCACCCGATGTATCAGGTGCTCGACGAGATCAAGGACATCTTCGTCGGCATGGGCTTTGAAATTCTCGAGGACCGCGAGGTCGAACTTGCCGAGTACAACTTCACGAAGCTCAACGTCGAGGAGGGCCATCCCGCCCGCGAGTGGAGCGACACGTTCTATTTCACCGAGGACAGCTCGATCCTTCTGCGCACGCAGACCTCTCCGATGCAGATCCACGCGATGGAGACGCGCGAGCTGCCCATCCGCATTCTCGCCCCCGGCCGCGTGTACCGCAAGGACGAGGTCGACGCCACGCACTCGCCTATGTTCCACCAGATCGAGGGCATGGCCATCGACAAGGGCATTACGATGGCGGACCTCAAGGGCACGCTCAACGAGGTCGTGCGCCAGCTCTACGGCGAGCACACGGTCACGCGCTTCCGCCCCCATCACTTCCCGTTCACCGAGCCGAGCTGCGAAATGGACATTCAGTGCCACAAGTGCCACGGCGCAGGCTGCCCCACCTGCAAGGGCGAGGGCTGGATCGAGGTGCTCGGCGCCGGCATGATCCACCCGAAGGTCCTCGAGGGCTGCGGCATCGACTCCACGGTCTATTCCGGCTGGGCGTTCGGCATGGGCCTTGAGCGTCTGGCGCTCGGCCACTTCAAGATCAGCGACCTGCGTTTGATCTTCGAGAACGATGTCCGCTTCCTAGAACAGTTCTAATATTCCTCGCGAAAGCGGCGAGCCGCTTTCTGCGATCTCTTTCGCAGGGTGCTGCGCCGCACTCGCTTTGCTCGCACGCTTGCACCCTGAGCGGTGTTTTTTCTGGCGCGCATGTCGTCACAAAAAACGAAATTTGATTGTTACTTCTTAGGAGGATACAAATATGATCCTATCCCGTAATTGGCTCAACGAATTCGTTGACCTCAAGGATATCACCGATAAGGAATTCAACGATGAGATGACGCTCTCCGGCTCGAAGGTCGAGACCATCGAGCGTCCCGACGAGAACCTCAAGAACGTGGTCGTCGGCAAAATTCTCGAGATGAAGCGCCATGAAAACTCCGACCACATGTGGGTCTGCCAGATCGACGTCGGCCAGGCTGAGCCCGTGCAGATCGTTACCGGCGCGTGGAACATCCATGTGGGAGACTATGTCCCCGCAGCGCTGCACGGCGCGCATCTGCCGGGCGGCGTGAAGATCGAAAAGGGCAAACTGCGCGGCGTCGAGTCGAACGGCATGCTCTGCTCGCTCAAGGAGCTTGGCATGACGGCGGAGCATGACTTCCCCTATGCCATCATCACGCCCGCGGCGCTTCTGAACGACTATCATCCCATCGACCCCGCGAAGCCCTCCATCCCCGCTGACATCAAGCCCGGCGACAAGGTCTACGGCCCTGTGCTCTGCGGCCGCGTCGAGGCGGTGGAGAGCACGGACGGCGGCTACGACGTTCGTGTGAACGACGGCACAGTCACCCGTGCGGCGAAGACTGCCTGCTCGAACCTCCACGAGGGCGACCTTGTCGCGTACAACACGAAGAGCGACACGATCTGCACGCTCGAAGACCTGCACGCCGAGCAGAAGGAGTTCCCTCACTGCATCGCCGACGGCATCTTTGTCTTACAGGAAGAGGACGCCGAGCCGGGCCTCAACATGGCGCACATCCTCGGCTTTGACGATTCCATCGTCGAGTTTGAGATCACGCCGAACCGCCCCGACTGCCTTTCCGTCATCGGCCTTGCCCGCGAGGCGAGCGCGACGTTCAAGCGCCCCCTTAAGCTGCACACGCCCGAGCCGCACGGCTGCGGCGGCAGCATCGCCGACCTTGTCGACATCGACATTGAGGACGGCGACCTCTGCCCGCGCTACACCGCGCGCATGGTGAAAAACGTCAAGATCGCTCCGTCTCCGCGCTGGATGCGCGAGAGATTGCGCAACAGCGGCGTGCGCCCCATCAACAACATCGTCGATATCACGAACTATGTGATGCTCGAATACGGCCAGCCGATGCACGCCTTTGACTTCAGCTGCGTCGAAGGCGGCCACATCATCGTGCGCACCGCGCGCGAGGGCGAGACCATCCAGACGCTCGACGGCAACGAGCGCAAGCTGACGCCGAACATGCTCTGCATCTGCGACGAGCACAAGCCCGTCTGCGTCGCGGGCGTCATGGGCGGCGCGAACAGCGAGATCGTCGGCGACACGGCGATGGTGCTCTTTGAGTCCGCTAACTTCAACGGCGTTTCCGTGCGCCGCACGGCCAGCGCCCTCGGCATGCGCACCGACGCCTCCTCCCGCTATGAAAAGGGCCTCGACATGATGAACACCATCAAGGCTGTCGAGCGCGCCTGCGAGCTCGTGGAGCTGCTCGGCTGCGGCGAGGTCGTCGACGGCGTGATGGACGTGGTCGCCAAGGAAAAGGCCCCCACAGTCGTCAAGCTCGAACCCGACAAGATCAACGCCCTGCTCGGCACGGAACTCAGCGAAGACCTGATGCGCGAAATTCTTGTCTCCCTCGGCTTTATCCTGAATGGCGACGACATCTACGTGCCGTCCTGGCGCGGCGACGTCGAGCATTACAGCGACATTGCCGAAGAGGTCGCGCGCTTCTACGGCTACAATAAGATTCCCTGCACGCTCATGCGCGGCGAAACCACGCGCGGCGGCTTTAGCGAGCAGCAGCGCTTCGACCGCGCCATCGGCGGCGCTGTGCGCGCGCTGGGCTACGATGAGATCATCACCTATTCCTTCATCAGCCCGACCTATTACGATAAGATCCGCATGCCGAAGGATTCCTCACTGCGCAACTCCCTGAAGATTTTGAACCCGCTGGGCGAGGATACCTCCATCATGCGCACGACGATCCTGCCGAGCATGCTCGAGATCATTGCCCGCAACCACAGCTACCGCAACAAGTCCGCCCGCCTCTATGAGCTCGGCAAAATTTACCTGCCGCGCGAGGATGGCCTTGCTGACGAGCCGAAGTACCTCTCCCTCGGCGCTTACGGCGACGGCGTGGACTTCTTCTCCTTCAAGGGCAGCATCGAGACGCTGCTGCACGAGCTGCGTATCACGGATGTCAAGTACGTCGCCTGCACCGACAATGATTCTTATCACCCCGGCCGCTGCGCGAAAGTGTATGCGGGCGAGACATACCTCGGCGTGTTCGGCCAGATCCATCCGCTCGTCGCGGCGAACTATGGCATGGACACCGAGGTCTACACCGCAGAGCTGAGCTTCGATGCGATGTATGAAAAGCGCGGCGACATCCCTGTCTACCAGCCGCTTCCGAAGTTCCCCGCCGTCACGCGCGACATCGCCGTCGTGTGCGACGAGGCCGTCACGGTCGGCGCGCTCGAAGAGAGCATCCGCCGCGGCGCGAAGGGCCTTCTCAAGGATGTGTCGCTGTTCGATATTTACCGCGGCCCCGGCGTGGCCAGCGGCAAGAAGAGCGTGGCGTTCAACCTCGTTCTGCGCGCGGATGACCGCAGCCTGACCGGCGAAGAGGCAGATGAGGACGTCCAGTCCATCCTCGCAGCGCTCAAGGCCGACCACAACGCGGTGCTCCGCTGAGAATTCCTTAAGGAAACATTACGATTTGGTTACAGTTGACAGCGCTCTCTTTACTTTTTGAAATTGCGTTGCTATACTGTCTGCATGGAAAGGAGGGGCTCTCCCAATGGAAGAATTTACCCGAAAGTTTAATGTTGCGCAGGAAAAGGACGCTGAGATCCGTCATATTCTGACCACCGTTTATGCCGCGCTGGAGGATAAGGGCTATAATCCCATCAACCAGATCGTGGGATACATCCTGTCGGAGGACCCCACCTATATCACGAACCATAACAACGCCCGCACGCTGATCCGCAAGCTGGATCGCGACGAGCTGCTGCAAACGCTTGTGCGCAGCTACCTCGGCAAGTAAGCGAAAAACGTCAGAATAACGACCCTCGGAGACCGTGAACGCGGCCTCCGAGGGTTTGTTGCATTTTTTCGCCCCACTTTTATTGACAAGGGGGGCAAAAAATGCTATACTGCAAAAAGTTACAAAACGGTTACAAAGTTACAAATTGGTTACAAGGACAGGAGTGAGTCAGATGGCAGAAGCTACGGAAGGTCTCGTTTACCGCGGACACCCGCTGCGCCGTGTGGATAATCTCATCTACTACGGCTCGATGGCGGATAAATATATCGTGATGATGCAGGTGTTGGATACCACGCCGCTCAAGGATATCACGCTTGCCAAGCGCGTTTCCATTCAGCTGCAGATGACGGACGCAAGCCTCCGTTCACGCGACCGTGTGGTCCGCTCGACGGAAAAAGGAAGCCTTGGCGAGGCGATGGAATTTGCCTCCATCTGGCTTGAGCGCGCGCTGAGCGGCAAGATGTAAATAGCCGCCGCGCAGACCCCTGATTTTATTCACGAAAGGATGACTCAGCTATGAGAAACCATTCACGATGCTTATCGTTCCTGCTTTCGGGCATTCTCTCCGTCAGCCTGCTCGCGCCGCTCTCTTCGGCGCAGGCCGCTTACGACGGTTCGATCCGCAACCTCGTTGACCGCGTGACGGTGCTGACGGAATCCGTTCAGACCGAGAGCGCGAACGAAGAAGAGCTCGCCAAGCTCGATGAGATGCAGGCAGAGCTTGAAGACAAGGCCGACGCCAAGGAAGACGTGAGCGAGACCGAGACCGTCTCCATGGTCGTTACGGGCGGCACGATCAACGTGCGCACGGGTCCCGGCACGAATTACGACAAGATCACGCAGGTGGTCAGCGGCAAGCAGGTCACCGTCGTCGGTGAATCGAACGGCTGGTATCAGGTCACGTTCGGCTCCACGACCGGCTGGCTGCTCGGTGAATATCTGCGCGATCCTGCCGACCTCGACGGCACAGTGGGCGCAAAGGTCGTCTCCATGGCGATGCCCTTCCTCGGTACGCGCTACCGCTCCGGTGGCGCGTCCCCCAGCGGCTTTGACTGCTCGGGCTTTACGATGTATCTCTATGCAAAGCTCGGCTACTCCCTGCCGCACTCGGCGACCGCCCAGTATAAGAACTGCGGCTACGCCGTCGCCAAATCCGACTTGCAGCCAGGTGATCTGGTGTTCTTCTCGGATTCCTCACACGCCATCGGCCACGTCGGCATCTACATCGGCAACGGTCAGATCATCCACGCGCGCTACAGCGTCGGCAAGATCACGATCGACAGCCTGTCCGCGAGCTACTATGCTTCCCGCTACGTCGGCGCGAAGCGCATCGCGTAAAAGTACATAAAGAAAGCGGAACAGCTTAGGCTGTTCCGCTTTTTTACTTCATCAAAAAGCAGCGAAGCTGCTTCTTGATGAGAGAGCTTCAGAAAATGGTGCTCACCGCGCCATTTCCTGCAAAGTGTCGCTGCGGACGCGCGTGTCGTCCTCCGCGACGGGTCAAAATACTTTGCCGCCTGCGGGCGGCAAATGAAGTCGATTGACCGTTCGCCTTGCCTTGTGCAGATAGTGCGAGCTGTTACTCAACAGTTGTTTCGGTGTCGCTTTCCTCGGCCTTCTTCACCTCTGCGGCGCGGATGGCTTCTGCTTCGGCCCTGGCTTCGGCGAGAACTTTTTTCTCGCTCTTTGTTTTGAGCTGCTTTTCGTCGAACTGCGCCCAGAGATCAGGGCGGCGGAGCATCGTGCGCTTGTAGCTCTCCTTTTTGCGCCATTTGGCCACGTTTTCGTGGTGGCCGGAGAGCAGCACGTCCGGCACGCGGCGGCCGTGCCATTCATCGGGGCGGGAATACTGCGGATACTCCAAAAGCCCTGCCCAGTGGGACTCCTCGGTGAAGCATTCCTCCTCGGGCAGCACGCCGGGCACCATGCGGCAGATGGCGTCCGTCACGGCCATGGCGGGAATTTCGCCGCCCGTGACGACGAAGTCGCCCATCGAGAGCTCTTCGTCCACGCACTCGTCGATAAAGCGCTGGTCGATGCCCTCGTAGTGGCCGCAGACTAAAATGAGGTGGTCATACTTATCCTTCAACTCGCGCGCCACGCTCTGTGTGAACGTGCGCCCGCAGGGGGAGAGGTAGATCGTATGCCCGCGGCTGCCAGCCTCCTCGCACACATGCGCCCAGCAGCGGTACAGGGGGTCTGCCTGCATCACCGCGCCGCGCCCGCCACCGTAGGGGTAGTCGTCGACCTGCATCTGCTTGTTCGTCGTGTAGTCGCGGATCTGGTGCGTCTTGATCGTGATGTAGCCGCGCTCCTGCGCGCGGCCGAGGATGCTGACGTTCATCATCGCGTCGACCGAGGCGGGGAAGAGTGTTAAAATATCAATCCTCATCGGTCTCTAACCCCTCGATCATGTGCACGCTGATCTCGCGCGCTTCCTCGTCGATGTCCGTGATGAAGATATCCTTCACAGCGGGGATGAGATAGGTCTTCTCCTCACCCTTGACCTTGTAGAGCTTGTGGGCGGGGTAGGAGAGCACGTCCACCACCGTGCCGATATACGTGTGGGGGAAGTAGTTATAGACGTTCATGCCGATGATCTCGGCGTCGAAGTGCTCACCTGGCTTGAGCTGGACATCGTTGCGGCGAATGGAGAGCACCTTGCGCTTGAGCGCGGCGGCAGCATCCATGTCGTCGACCTCGGGCAGCTTCATGAGCACCATGTCGCCCTGCACGCGCTTGCTCGTCGGGCGGAAGGGCGCACCGTCCATGTAGAACGTTTTGAACCCGCACAGAAGATCTGGGCTCACGTCCCAGGGCTGTACCTTGACCTCGCCGCGCACGCCGTGCGTGTTCACGATCTGGCCGACTTCGATATATTCCGGGCGCGCGCTCGGCTGCGGCGCGCTCTTTTTGGAAAAGAGACCCATTGTCATGCTCCTTTATTTTGTTCTATCCATCCAGTATAGCGGAATCGGCGGGGGATGGCAAGAATAAAAAACGTTCCCGAGAGCTTCTCGGGAACGTTTTTGCAGTTCAGTCTACGATGTCGACAGACACCTTTACGCCGGTGCGCTGAGCATAGGAACGGACGACCGTGCGGATCTCCTTGGCAATGCGGCCCTGACGGCCGATGACCTTGCCCATATCGTCAGGTGCGACGCGCAGCTCCAACGTAAGCTCGTCCGCGCCCTGCTTCTCCGTGACGGTGACGTCATCGGGATGCTCAACAAGGCTGCGGGCGATGTAGAGCAGCAAGTCTTTCATTTCTTGCACCCCGGGTCTTACAGCGCGTTGACTTTCTTCAGCAGCGCACGAACCGTGTCGGTGGGCTGAGCGCCGGTCTTGATCCACTCCTGAGCGCGCTCAGCGTCGATCTTGATCTCGGCGGGGGAGACGCAGGGATTGTAGGTGCCGATCTCTTCGATGAAGCGGCCGTCGCGGGGATAACGGGAATCAGCGACGACAACACGATAGAAAGGAGCCTTCTTGGCGCCCATTCTGCGCAGACGAATTTTAACCATGGTTACTACCTCCAAAAATAATGTAAATGATTTTGTATTATGATGAAATGCTTGTGCACTTATCAACGGAAATTACTTGAAGCGTTTCTTGCGCCCGAAACCGCGCATCCGGCCGCCGCCGAAGCCGCCCATGCCCTTTGGCATCTTGCCGCCGCGCGTGACCTGCTTGATCATGCTCTGCATCATCTCAAACTGCTTGAGCAGGCGATTGACGTCCACAACCTCGAGTCCGCAGCCGGCAGCGATGCGCTTTTTGCGGCTGGCGCCGAGCACCGCGGGATTCTCGCGCTCGTAGGGTGTCATCGAGAGGATGATCGCCTCGGTGTGTGCCATCATCTTGGGGTCAAGCTCGGCGTTTGCCATCTGCTTGCCGAGCTGGCCGGGCATCATGCCCGCGAGCTGTTCAAAGCTGCCCATGCTCTTGAGCTGGACGAGCTGGTCGTAATAGTCGGAGAGAGTGAAGCGGTTCTTTTTGAGCTTTTCTTCGAGCTTTTTCGCCTTTTCCTCGTCGATGCTCTGCTCGGCGCGCTCGATGAACGACAGCACGTCGCCCATGCCGAGGATGCGCTGCGCCATGCGGTCGGGGTGGAAGGGCTCGATCATGTCGAGCTTTTCGCCCGTGCCCATAAACTTGATGGGTTTGCCGGTCGCCGCGCGGATCGAGAGGGCTGCGCCGCCGCGGGCGTCGCCGTCGAGCTTCGTGAGCACGACGCCGTCGATGCCGAGTGCCTCATCAAAGGCGGTGGCGGCGTTCACGGCGTCCTGACCGGTCATCGCGTCGACGACGAGCAGGATCTCGGTCGGCTTGACGGCGGCCTTGATGCGCTTAAGCTCGTCCATCAGCGCTTCGTCGATGTGCAGGCGGCCTGCAGTATCGAGGAAGACCATGTCGTTGCCGTGGTCACCGGCGTACTTGACGGCCTCCTGCGCGATCTGAACGGGGTCGATCTGACCCATTTCGAAAACGGGAATATTCAATTGCTTGCCGACGACCTGTAACTGCGTGATGGCCGCGGGACGGTACACGTCGCACGCGGTGAGCAGCGGACGGTGGCCCTGCTTGCGGAAGTAGCCCGCGAGCTTGGCGACGTTCGTCGTCTTACCGGCGCCCTGTAAGCCGACCATCATGACGACCGTCGGCGGCTTGGAGGCGAAGGTCAGCTTCGCATTGGCACCGCCCATGAGCGCGGTGAGCTCTTCGCTGACGATCTTGATGACCTGCTGGGCAGGGGTCAGGCTGTCGAGCACCTCGGCGCCGACGGCGCGCTCAGAGACGGTTTTGACAAAGTCCTTGACGACCTTGTAGCTCACGTCTGCTTCGAGGAGCGCCAGGCGCACCTCACGCATTGCGAGCTTGATGTCCTCTTCGCTCAGGCGGCCCTTGCCGCGCAGGTGTTTGAATGTGGCGTTGAGCTTTTCGCTCAGTCCTTCAAATGCCATGGATGTATTACTCCTTGAGTGCCGCCGCCTCGGCCTCGATCACGCCGGCAAGCTCTTCGAGCTGGCGGTCCTCATACCGGCGGAAGTTGAGCTGCTTGATCTGCTCGGCCGCGTCCGTGATCTTTTCCACGTGGGGCTGAAGCTGCATGAAGCGCTTGATGAGCCCCGTCTTGTCTTCGATCTCGGTCATGTAGTTCTCCGCGCGCACGATGACGTCGCGCACGCCCTGGCGGGAGATGCCGTAGTTCTCGGCAATTTCGGAGAGCGACAGGTCCTCGTTATAGTAGAGATCATAGAATTCCTTCTGGCGGTCGGTGAGAAGCTCCCCATAAAAGTCGAAGAGCATCGTCATACGAAAGGTCTGGTTTTTCACGGGAAGTTCCTCCTTGTGCAGATTCTTATGTAAAGTTTTATACCTTTACAACATGAATCAGTTTACATGATTTTATCAAAATTGTCAAGGAAAAATCGCAAGAAAAACGTCATGCGAGCAGAAAATTCTTCCGTTTTTGCGCCGGAAAGTGCGGTGTAAGCAGAAAAGAGTGGAATTGTTCACAGTTTCGTGGTATCCTAAGGACAAATTCTGAAAAATGACCACAGGAGGAATCCGTGATGGAACCGGTCAGACTTGAGATCGCACCCGAGGTGAACCTCGACTATGTGCGCTCGGATAAATTCAAAACGGGGACGCTGAGCGTGCAGCTCATCACGCCGATCAACGAAAAAACGGCGAGCTTTGGCGCGCTGCTGCCGAGCGTGCTGCGCCGCGGCACGATGCCGCACCCCGATATGCGCTCACTTTCCACCGCGCTCGACCTGCTCTATGGCTCGTCCATCGGCTGCACGGTACGCAAAAAGGGCGAGAACCAGTGCATCGGCTTTGCCGCGAGCTTCATCGACGAGGAATTTGTCCCGGGAGGAGAAAAGCTGCTCGAGCCGATGTGCGATCTCTTAGGCGAGCTGCTGCTCGACCCTGTGACGCGCAACGGCCGCTTCCTGAACGACTATGTCGAAAGCGAGAAGCAGAACCTCATCGACGCCATCCGCGGCATCATCAACGACAAGCGCGACTACGCAGACCTGCGCTTACTTCAGGAGATGTGCCGCGGCGAGCGCTACGGGGTGGACAAGTTCGGCTCCATCGCGTGCGTTGAGAAGATCACGAACCAGACGCTCTTCCGCTACTATCAGGAGTTACTTTCCACCGCGCACTTGGAGCTCTTCTACTGCGGCAGCGCCGAGCGCGAGCGCGTGGAGGAGGCCATCTCCCGCGCGTTTGCGCCGCTTCAGCGCGGGCGTGTCGTGCCGCCGGTCATCGCGGAGAAGAAAAACGCGCCGGAGACGCCGCGCGAGATCACCGAGCGCATGGACGTGACGCAGGGAAGGCTCTCGATGGGCTGGCGCGCGTCGACGAACGACGCGCCTGCGATGATGCTGGCAAATTTGATTTTCGGCGGGTACAGCAATTCCAAGCTCTTTTTGAACGTGCGTGAAAAGCTGTCCCTCTGCTATTATGCTTCTTCCGCCTATCACCGCTCCAAGGGCATCGTGACGGTCTCGTCCGGCATTGAGTGCAGGGATGTGGAGACCGCCAAGCGTGAAATTCTTGCCCAGCTTGCAAGCGTGCAGCGCGGCGAATTTGAGGAATGGGAGGTCGAGGGCGCGAGAGCGTGCCTGATCGCGTCGCTCGAATCGCGCGGCGACAGCGCGGGCCGCATGGAGGAAAATGCCCTCGGTCAGGCGGCCACGGGCATCCGCGAGACAGCGGATGAGCTCATCGCGGCGCTGCGCGCCGTGACGAACGAGCGCATCGCCGAGGCCGCGCAGAGCATGACGCTTGACACGGTGTATTTCCTGACAGGGGAGGACAGCAAGGATGAATGAGAAAAGCTACCCCCGCATCGGGGAAACGGTCCTGGAAAAGACGCTGCCGAACGGCTTGAAGATATTCATCGTCCCCAAGCCCCAGCACCGCAAAAAATACGCCTTTTTCGCCACGCGCTACGGTGGGATGGACATGCAGTTCATCCGAAACGGCGAAAAGTGCGACACGCCCGCGGGCATCGCGCACTATTTAGAGCACAAGATGTTCGACACGAAGGACGGCAACGCCCTACAGGTACTCTCGCAAAACGGCGCAGAGCCGAACGCCTTTACCTCCAACGCGATGACGGGCTATTACTTTGACTGCACCGAGCATTTTGAAGAAAACCTGCGCATTCTGCTCTCGTTTGTCTCCGTTCCGTACTTTACGGACGAAAGCGTGGAAAAGGAACGCGGCATCATCGGTCAGGAGATCCGCATGGTCGAGGATTCGCCCGACTGGCAGGTCTACGAAAGGCTCCTTGCCTGCCTGTACCGCTCGTCGCCCGCGCGCGTGCCCATCGCCGGCACGGTCGAGAGCATCGCGGGCATCACGGCGGAAACGCTGTACGACTGCCACCACGCGTTCTACTGTCCGTCCAATATGGCGCTGTGCGTTGTTGGCAACGTCGATCCCCACACGGTGATCGCGCTGGCCGAGGAGGTCTTGCCCCGCGAGCGCGGCGAGGAGATCGCACGCTGCTATGGCGAAGAAGAGGACGACGCTGCCGCGCAGAAAGAGACCGTCACGCAGATGGAGGTCGCGCTGCCGCAGTTTTTAGTCGGCTTTAAGTGCGAGACGAACGAGGGCGACCTCCTGCGCCAGTCGCTCATCGGCGAGATGGCGAGCGACGTGCTGCTCGGCGATTCGTCGCCGCTCTACCAGCGCCTTTACGACGAGGGACTCATCAATTCGAGCTTTGGCGGCGGCTTTGACCAGCTGCCGGGCGTCGCGGTTCTGTGCGCCGGCGGCGAGAGCGGGCAGCCGCAGGAAGTGAGCGACGCGATTTTGGGAGAGGCGCAGCGCCTCGCGCGCGAGGGCATCGACCCTGACTTTTTCGAGCAGATCCGCCGCGCGAGCTTCGGCGCGACGCTGCGCGCGCTCAACTCGTTTGAAAATATCGCCATCTCCATGGCGGACGGCTACTTCCGCGGCTTCGATGCGCTCCGGTTCCCCGAGGCGTACGCGAGCATCGAAAAAGCGGATGTCGAGCGCTTCCTGCGCGAAAACCTGACGGACAGCCGCCGCGCCATCTCCATCATCGAACCCAAGAAAGAAGGATAACGATCCCATGAGCTTTTCCGACGCGCCCATCAGCTTTCCCGGCCTTTTCGGCGACTGGCAGTTCACCGTGCCGTCCAAGGCATTGAACATCGGCAACGGCATCTACTGGTACGGCATCATCATTGCCGCGGGCATGCTGCTGGGACTCTATTTCTGCATGAAGCAGGCACCGAAATACGGCCTGAGCGAGGATAATATCATCGACACGGTGCTCTGGGCCATCCCGTTTTCCATCATTGGTGCGCGCATTTACTATGTGCTCTTTTACCTTGACCTGTTTCGCGGGAGCGACGGCTCGATCAACTGGTCGTCGACCTACCGCATCTGGGACGGCGGCCTTGCCATCTACGGCGGCGTCATTGCGGGCTTTTTGACGGCGTATCTTTTCAGCCGCCGCCGCAAGATCTCCTTCTGGGCGCTGGCGGACTGCTGCGTGCAGGGCCTTTTCATCGGCCAGGCCATCGGCCGTTGGGGCAACTTTATGAATAGAGAGGCTTTCGGCGCGGCAACGGAGCTCCCCTGGCGCATGCGGCTCTGGACGTCGGCCACGACGTATATGGATGTACACCCTACGTTTCTTTATGAGAGCCTGTGGAATGTGATTGGTCTGCTGCTGCTTTATTTTGTCGTGTCGCGCGCCCGCCGCTTCGACGGGGAGAACACCTGCTTTTACTTCATCTGGTATGGTCTCGGCCGTTTCTGGATCGAGGGGCTGCGCACCGACAGTCTGTATCTTTTCCACTGGACGCTGTTTGGTCAGCGCATCCGCGTGTCGCAGGCGTTGTCGCTCGTGATGGTGCTCGTGTGCGCAGGAATCCTCGTCTATCAGTTCAAGGTCAAAAAGGCCGACGGGTCGAATCTGTTTGTCAAGCGTGTGCAGCAGACAACGGAGGCGGAAGAAGCCGCCGCTGAGCCTACCGCGCCGGACGAGAAGCAGTAAGCACTATGCACTATCACATCGACAAAACCGCCGCGCAGAGCGCGTATTTACAGCTCTATCACCAGCTGCGGCGCGACATCGTCAGCGGTGTTTACCCGCTGGGGACGAAGATGCCCAGCAAGCGCCTGATCGCAACAGAGACAGGCGTGAGTGTCATCACAGTCGAGCATGCGCTGGCAATCCTATGCGACGAGGGGTATTTGGAATCCCGCGAGCGCAGCGGCTTTTTCGTGAGCTTCGCCGCGGCGGACTGCTTTCCGGTCTCCGAGACGGAGACCGAGCGCCGCACGACCGTTTCTCACGGGACGGAGGATGAATTTCCGTTCCCGTCGCTCGCCAAGACGATGCGGCGTGTACTCAGCGAGTACGGCGAGAGTATTCTCGTCAAGTCGCCGAACAACGGCTGCGCCGAGCTGCGCGGCACCATTGCGGCGTATCTCTCCCGCTCGCGCGGCATCAGCGTCCAGCCGGGACAGATCGTGATCGGCTCGGGCGCGGAATACCTCTACGGACTCATCGTGCAGCTTTTGGGGCGCGAGCGCGTGTTTGCGCTCGAAGACCCGTCTTACGACAAGATCCGCAGGGTGTATCAGGCGCACGGCGTCACGTGCGAGATGCTGCGCCTCGGCAGCGACGGCATCCGCTCCGATGAGCTCACCCGCGCGAGCGCGACGGTGCTGCATGTCACGCCGTTCCACAGCTTCCCGAGTCAGGTGACCGCCAGCGCGGGCAAACGCCGCGAATATCTCCGCTGGGCGGAGGAGCGCGGCGGCTACATCGTCGAGGACGACTTCGATTCGGAATTCAGCGTGTCGAGCAAGAGCGAGGATACGCTCTTCGCCCTCGAACCCGAGCGCTCGGTCATCTACATGAATACGTTCTCCAAGACCATCGCGCCGTCGATGCGCGTGGGCTACATGGTGCTGCCGCCCGCGCTCTCCGAGCAGTTTCGGCGCGAGGTGGGATTCTATTCCTGCACCGTGCCGGTCTTTGAGCAGTATGTGCTTGCCGAGCTCATCGGCAGCGGCGACTTCGAGCGCCACATCAACCGTATCCGCCGCAGACGGCGGAAAGAATGAAAAAGCGGCGGCAAAGCCGCCGCTTTCAAAAAGTTTGAAAAATCGCTTGACGCAAAAAAAACTTTGTGCTATACTTCCATTTGCATTTGAACGAATGCGCTGGTGTAGCTCAGTCGGTAGAGCAGCTGATTCGTAATTAAGTGTTCAAAATCGCCCTTGTGTCTCGGAAGCCTTGTGCCGCAAGGGCCGAACGCTCCAAGTTTTCCACAGCAACACGCAAATGGGGTTTATTTGGGGTTTATTTTCATCAAATCCGAAAAATCATATATAAGCTGGAATAGCTCAGTTGGTAGAGCGACGCACTCGTAATGCGTAGGTCGTCAGTTCGAGTCTGATTTCCAGCTCCAAGGGAAAAGCCGCAGGAACTAAATTCCTGCGGCTTTTTTCTGCTTCGGTGTGGACTGCCCTTTGGGGGCAATCAGATCGCCGAAGCGGTCAAAGGTCTGGTCCGCCTTGGCCTCTGCTTCGGCAATGACGTGGGCGTAAATATTGGCCGTCGTGCTGGTCTGTGCATGGCCGAGCTTGTGAGATACGACCACCAGCGGCGTACCGTCTGCGATCATCAGGCTGGCGTATGTGTGCCGCAGGGAATGGATCGTCACCTTCGGCAGGCCGGTGCGCTTCACAAAGTCGGTGAACCAGTTCGTCACGGTGTCCGGAAAAAGCGGCTTGCCCTCCTCTGTGGTAAAGATGCGCCCATCGGTATCACGCCAGGCATCCCCCAGCAGTTCCCGCTGGGCGTCCTGCCATTGCTTATACTCCAGGAGGAGCAGGATGGCCGTGCGTGAGATCCGCAGCGGCCGCTCGCTGGTGGCCGTCTTCGGGGTGTCGGCATAGCAGCCCTCTGTCGGCAGATAGTTCCACGTCTGCCGGATGTAGAGCAGCTGCTTATCCAGATCCACGTCAGACCAGCGCAGGCCCAAGAACTCTGCCCGGCGCAGGCCGGAGAGCAGGTCAAAGGTGATCACCGTCCTCCAGAGGATCTTCTCCTCCTGAAGCAGCTCCAACAGACGGCGGGCGTCCGGCTCATCCAGATAAGCTGCCTTCCTGTGGGCGATGCTGGGTAGATCGGCCCGCTCAGCCGGATTTCTCTCGATGTACTTCCACTTCACCGCACGGTATAGGACAGCTGAAAGCGTGCGGTGGTAGGTGTGGATGGTACCGGGCTTCAGGGGCGTATCGTCGTGCTGCCGGATAAAGAGCTTGTTGTAGGGAACATCCAGCTTCTCGCAGATCTGTTCGGCGCAGTTCTGGGCGATCCCACGGCCATTCTTCAGCTGAGAGAAACACCAGATCGACACGCCGGTCTGCCGGGACAGCTCTGCCTTGCAGGTCTTGCGCTCCTTCATCCAGGCGGCGAAGTCCACTTTCGGCATCGCCTTACAGCGGTTCCGCATGCCTTCCTCCTGCAGGTTGGCGTAGAAGGAGGCAATGTGTCCGGGCTTCAGATCCTTCAGCTTGATATGGCCGAGGGCCTGGTTGATGACCTTCATCGTCTGCTCGTAGCTGAAGGCAGTCTTTTTCTTCAGGTTTGGCCGGGCGTATTGCTCCAGGAATATCTCCGTGAAGTCCACCAGCCGGATGTTGCCGTTCTGGGTCAGCTGGTGGCGCACCCGCTCCTCAAAGAGTGTGGCCTCCCGGTTCAGGGCCTTCTCGATCTGCCGCTTCGTCATCCCCGGCTCCGGCGTCCATGTCATCTTCTCGCGGATCTGCTTGCCGTTGATGTCGTACCCATTGGACACGATGATCCGGTAGCTCTCGCCTCTCTTTTCAATTGTGGCCATTAAATTTCTCCTTTCCATTCTTGCCACTCTGCTTTTCCTGTGGTAGAATGGAAAGGCAAAGTGGCCTCGTATTTTGTTTCTTTCTTGTTAAGTTGGGAACAAAGTGGCTTGGCTTTATCTTCTTTCGTGGTGGATTGCAGATAAAATACTTTGCATTGGCCGTCTCGGGGGTGGTAGCCCGGGACGGCTTTTCTCTTGCTTTTTGCCGCCCCCGGGCGGCTTATTTTTTGCGGAAATCGACCTCAATTACCCGATCTGAGAGCCGCCGCACAGAAGATCGTCCAAATCTTCCACATAGGGATCCAGCGCGGTATCCACGATGTTGCGAATGGGCTGCTCGGCCTTCAAGTAAGCGTGGAGGAGAAGAGTGACCTTTTCGGCCTGGCGGCCGTCGAGTCGGTCAACCGTGGAGATGATATCGGTCAGGGATAAAGCAACGTCCCGCTCCAGAGTTTTATAGTAGAGCAGGGTGACCCTCTTTTTATCGTCGCAGCCGTAAGTGGAATGGATACTGTGCTCTGTGCCATAGGTTCGGCGCAGCTCCTCCACCGCCGCCGTGCGGCCGCTCTTATTGTCTTCGGCGATGGAAGCCAAAAGTTCAGAATAAACCCGTTCCATGGGGGCGTCATAGCCCATAAGCCAGGCCTCGTTTACATTGAGTGCCTGTGCAATAGCATAGACTGCATCCTGCTTTGCTTCCCAGTCACCCTTTGCATATCTTGTGATGCTGGATTTGCTAAGTCCAGAAAGTCTAGCAAGCTCAGCTTTTGTTATTTGCCTATGTTCAAGAGCCATATTTAGACGATTTGCAAAGGTTGACGGTTTCTCCATTATATGATCCTCCACTTCTTTGTTAGCGTTATTATAAACGTGCAGTTGCGAAAAATCAATACCGTTTTCTAAAAATTTAGTTTTATCAACATTTGGTATTGACATTTGAAAATTATTGGGTTATATTGGGCTTACCCCGTTAGTTGCGATTTATCAACTCAGAAAGGAAGATGAACTGATGCCTACAATGGACTATTCAAAACTGTGCGGTCGTATTAAGGAATGTGGCTATACACAGAAAAGTCTCGCTAAAGTCATTGAAATTAGCGAGAGCCATTTCTGCCAGAAACTCTCTGGTAAGTATCCATTCACGCAGAAGGAGATTGACAAGATCTGTGATGCGCTTAAAATTTCCGTCGATGAAATTGGCGCTTTCTTTTTTTCTCCTGAAAGTTGAGATTTATCAACTTTCGCATGAGCGTGAGATTTAAGAAAGGAGAACAACATGACCGGAAGAATTATCATCACCGGAATTTCGGAAGCCGAAAAAGCGGCCAAGGAAATTCTCGAGCACATCCAGGCCATCAAAGATATCCAGCGCAGGATGGTCTGGTTCGGATCCGATATTCAGATTGTGCTGGACAGCAAGGAAGAAGCCGCCAGCGGCAACTGACGGCTTCCTGCTGATCAGCGGTTTGATTCAAGGTACTTAATGATCTCTTTCCGGAATTCATCCAGCGCGTAGAAGGTCTGTCTTGATAACTGAGCAATGTCCCCGCCGGTAACAGGTTCATTGCTGTAGTCATCATATTCGCTACGCATTTCGCTGGAGAAATCCTCTAACACCAACGTCAAACGCTGGTCCAACTCTTTAATCGTCATATACTCACCCCCTTTCTGCCGCCAGTCTACCACACAGGCCCGGAGAGGGCAATCCACCACGAAAGGAGACAAACCATGCCGAGAATGCGTACTGCGTCGAAGGCATACCGGCTGATCCTGGAGCAGGATCCCGATAGCGAGATCACGCTTCACTACATAAGGCATCTGATTGCCTCCGGTGCTGTCCCTGTCATCCATGTTGGGCGAAAAAAGCTGGTCGATGTAGACCAGCTGCTCGCTTACCTTGCCGCCGGCAATGAGGCTCCGACTACCACCGCCCCCGCCGTCGGATACGGAAAACTGAGGAGGATCGACCTATGAAGCGACTGACACGAGAAGAACGCCGGCGCATCCAACGCCGTGCCGCAAACATCCGGTTCCTGGCCTTTGTGCTGATCCTGCTGGCGCTGGGCGTCTGCATCGGCTACACTGCCGCACACGCTCAGAACGCCTGTGAGCCGCCCAAACCGCAGGAGGTATCCCAGCCCTCCCCTGTCGATGATACGCCGCAGGAGCCTGCAGAGCAGCCGGCAGAGGACTATTCCAGCCTTGACCGGTTAGAGCTCATTGGAACGTTCACCGCTACTGCCTATTGCCCCTGTGTCAAGTGCTGCGGAATCTGGTCGGAAGACCACCCCAGCCGCGGCGAAGACTATGTGCAGAAGACGCGCGCCGGCACGATCCCCGAGGAGGGCCGCACCATCGCCGCCGACTGGGATGTGCTGCCCAAAGGCAGCGAGGTTGTGATCAACGGTCATCCGTATATCGTCGAGGACACCGGCAGCGCCGTCAAGGGCAACCATGTGGATATTTTCTTCGAGAGCCATGAGGCTGCCTGCGAATTCGGCATCCAGCAGGTAGAGGTCTACCGGGAAGCAGCCGGATGAAGCACCGTCATCCAGCCTTCTGCCGGGCGGATGCCCTTCGCTCATTTTACTCTCCTGCCGGGCGGCCCCGCTCAAATTTGCCGCGGGGCGTCCGGCAGAGGGCTGGAACCCTTATCACGCAGGAAAGGAGGCAAAACCTATGGATGAACGTCAGGAGAAGTCGATCCTCGAAATGGGACGTGGCGCGATCATGGAGCGCGCAGACTATGAGATGCGAGCCATGATCCGGAACATTCTGGATCCGAACACCTCGGCAAAAGCGGCCAGAAAGCTGAACATCACGCTCACCTTCAAGCCCGGAGATGACCGGCAGACCATTGTGGTGGAGTGCGTGGCCAAGTCTACGCTGGCATCGACCAACGCCATCACCACCATGCTGTACGTGCTGGACGAAGACACGGTCGTCGAAATGGCTCCCCAAATCCCCGGTCAGCTGGCCGTAGATGCAGGGGAGCAGGAAGCTCCGCCGAAGCTCAGGCTGATCCACTCGGCCTAATTTTAAGAAAGGAACCATATCGCCATGCTTAAAGAAGCACTTCAGTACATTCTTGATGGTATGCGGCCGGAAACGCAGGACCTCTGCGGCCGTGCGTATGTCATCACACCCTCCGGTGCGCAGGAAGTCATCGAGACGCCAATCGTGCCGGCCACTCTTCAGCTCCACAGCCTGGATTCCATCGTGAAGATGATCCGCACCGAGGCTATCCATCTGGCAGATGCCAATACCCCCGCGCTCTTTGTCAACATCCCTTCGCCCACCAATGTGACCTGCTTCTCTCAGCCTGACTTCACGCAGCGCTGCGTTCGCGCAGTCTTCTATTCTGCCAGCGCAACCGATGTCCCCGGATGGGATGCGAAGGTCACGCTTGGCTTTGAAGAAGCTCAGATTGCGCTGCGTACACGCTTTCAGGAGACCGGCGATTCGCTCTATGCGATGAAGCTGGTCAATGATATCTCCCTCGGCGCCAAGGTCATTTACAACGACAACGGCGTCGCAACCACCGTCACCACGAAGAGCGGTGTCTCCCTGCAGACCAACGAGGCAATCCGCCCCATCGTCAAGCTCCGCCCCTACCGCACCTTCCAGGAGGTCGAGCAGCCGGAGAGCACCTTCCTCATCCGCATCAATGACCGCGGCATTTCCTTCATCGAGGCCGATGGCGGTATGTGGCGCCTGACGGCCCGCAACACCATCAAGGCATTCCTGGAGGAGAATCTCGCTGCCGAGATCGAGAGCGGCAAGCTCGTTGTCGCTCTGTAAGCATAAAAAATCCCCTGCAGGTCTCGCACACCTGCAGGGGACCGAATCGGCGGCACAAGCCAATCCTTTTCACGCGCCCCTATTTTAAGGGCAGAAAGAGAGTTTTGTCAATGAAAACCTCAAAAATCGTTATTAAGAATCTGTTCGGCATCCGTGAGACCACCCTAGACGGGAAGTCCGTGGAGATCTCCGGCCCCAAAGGAGCCGGCAAGACCTCCGTGCTGGATGCCATCCGTTTCGCCCTCACAAACCGTTCTGAGCGGGACTGCATCGTCCACCAGGGCGCCGATGAGGGTGAGATCATCATCGAGACCACCACCGGCCTCTCCATCGACCGCAAGGCCCTGCCCGCCAAGTCTGCCGGCACGGTCAAAGTGCGTGACGGTTCCCTCCTTCAGACACGGCCGGCCGAGTTCCTCTCTCAGATCTTCACTCCCCTGCAGCTGAATCCTGTGGAGTTCACACAACTCTCCCGGCAGGAAAAGAACCGCGTGATCCTCTCCCTCATCGAGTTTGACTGGGATGTGAACTGGATCCGGGAGCAGTTCGGTGAGATCCCGCAGGGGGTTGACTACTCCAAGCACATTCTGGAGGTCCTGAACGACATCCAAGCAGAAAACGGCGTCTACTTCCAATCCCGGCAGAATATCAACCGGGACATCCGCAACAAGCAGGCCTTCATCAGCGACATCGCCAAGGATATTCCCTCCGGATACGACTATGACCGCTGGAACCAGTATCCCATCGGGGAGCGTTACAGGGAGTTGGAACGGCTGCGCGAGAAGAACAGCGTGATCGAGCGGGCTAAGGCGTTCCGCGCCAATTTCACATCCAAGCTTCGGGGACTGGAAGGTTCCAGGGACGTAGAGATCGGTGCCATTGACCGGGATATTGCGGCCGAACGCGCCGCTCTGACGGGCAGTATCGAACGGATGAAGGCCGAGCTTCAGGCTACCGAGGAGAAACTGGCTCAGCTGAGCCGCCGCCGACAGGATCGAGTGGATATTGCCACTGCCAATTTTGAGGCAGCTAAGGCCAAACTGGAAAAGGACGTCGGCGTGGCTGAACAGTATGCTGATCAGGAGCCTGTGGACACTACTGCGCTGGCGGCAGAGGTTACCAATGCCGAGGAGATGCGGAAGCATCTGAATGAGTACCAGCGTATGGTGGCCATGCAGGCCGAAGTGCAGGACCTGACCGACCAGTCTGCTGAACTGACCCGCAAGATTGAGCTTGCCCGTGAGCTACCGGCAACCATTCTGGCAGAGGCCCATATCCCCGTGGAGGGCCTGACCGTGGAAAACGGGATTCCGCTGATCAACGGCCTGCCCATTTCCAATCTGTCCGACGGTGAGCTTCTGGAACTGTGCGTGGATATCTCTGTCTGCAAGCCCGGCCAGCTGGAGATTATCCTCATCGATGGCGCTGAGCGGCTGGACAAGGAGAGCCGTGAACGGCTGTATGCCAAGTGCAAGGCTAAGGGCCTTCAGCTGATCGCCACCCGCGTGACTGATTCCGAGGAGCTGGAGGTGACGGAGCTGTGACTGCTGCGGAACGTTTACAGGCTGAAAAGGAGCGTCTCCTCGCAGCCACCGGTTTCTATGTCCCACCTTACAGAATGGCGAACCTGATGAAGGCTGCGGCCAAGATCATGGATATCGTCATTAAGGCAGACACCAATATCTGCTATGAAGAGTGCCGGTTCATTATGGCAATTGTGAATGCTGCTATTCCAAACGCAGCCGACCAGACGGAGGAAAGTAAACATGATGACGAAAGATAAACTGCGCCAGCTGACCGGCGATGAACGTCTCGGCCAGATGCGTGAATCCGAGTACCTGGGTGCCGAGGACATCGATGACGGCACAGAGCCGGTGCTCACCATTGCCGGCCTGTGGTACGGCTCTGTGACCCTACAGCGCGGCAAAGAAAACAAGGACGTTCTTTCCTTCAAGGAAGAGCGTGTCCCCGGCATCCTGCAGGTACGCCCGCTGATCGTGAACTCCACCAACCGCAAGACGCTGCGGAAGCTGTTCGGCGACGCCAAGGCATCCACGCTGGTGGGCAAGCAGATCCAGCTGTATGTAGATCACAATGTCCGGGATCCGCAGGACGGCGGCATGACCGATGGCATCCGTATCCGGCCCTACAAACCTCGTGTCCAGAAGCAGGAGCCTGTGCCGCCCTGTACGGACTGCGGCAATCCCATCGAAGCGGCTATGGGGAAAAACGCTCATTGGCTGGCGGCTTATACGACCAAGAACTACGGTGTGCCCCTATGCGCAGCCTGTGCCCAGAAGCGCAAGGAAGCCGCGGCCGCTGCAGAAATGCAGCAGGAGACCGAAAACGCTGCGGAAGTGCAGCAGGACAGCTCGCCTGAGAATTTCACGGTGGATCCTGACACCGGGGAGGTGCTGTAATGGCCCTTCCTGTTGTCACTCCGGAGAATTATTACTCTCCTGAAATGAATATGGCCTATATGGGCTCCACGCAGTTTAAGGCCTTCGAGAGGTGCGAAGCGGCAGCGCTGGCGGAATTGAAGGGGGAATATCGTCCCCCTTCCTCTGCGGCTCTGCTGGTCGGCGGCTATATTGACGCATGGTTCTCCGGTGAGCTGCCACTCTACCAGGCGCAGCATCCGGAAATCTTCAAGCGGGATGGAACGCTGAAGGCCGAGTACGTCAAGGCCACCGAGGTCGTTGCCCGTCTGCAAGCAGATGATCTCTATTCCCTGCTCATGTCCGGCAAAAAGCAGGTCATCCGTACCGGCACGATCGCCGGCGTACCCTTTAAGATCAAGATCGACAGTCTGCTGGATGCGGATACCTGTGTAAAGATCGTCGCAGAATTTCCGAATACAGCCGCTGCGCTGGGCCTGTGTGACGGCGCCATTGTCGACCAGAAGGCTATGGCCAGCATGGAATCCGTGTGGTCGGCCGAAGATCGTTGTAAGGTCCCCTTCGTAGAATACTACGGCTATGACATCCAGGGAGCCATCTACCAGCACATCGAGGGCCACATGCTGCCCTTTGTTCTGGCCGTCGGCACCAAAGAGATGGAACCCGATCTCGCCGCCATGTACATTGATGACACGGATCTGGCCGCCGCTCTGGCGGTTGTAGAAGACAATGCCCCCAGATATCAGGCCATCAAGGAGGGGAATATCCAGCCCACCCGCTGTGAGCATTGCGCTTACTGCCGTGCCACAAAGCGGCTTACATCGATTCTCAACTACAAGGAGTTTTTCTAATGCTCAATAAGATCTTTCTGATGGGCCGTCTGACTCGGGATCCGGAGCTGCGTCATACGCAGAACGGTACCGCTGTGGCCTCGTTCTCGATCGCAGTTGACCGGGATTTCAAGGATAAGCAGTCCGGCGAAAAAGCCACCGATTTCGTGGATATTGTGGCCTGGCGTAGCACAGCGGAATTCGTGGATAACTATTTCAGCAAGGGCCGGATGGCTGTGGTGGAAGGCCGCCTGCAGATCCGAGACTGGACAGATAAGGACGGCAACAAGCGACGCAGTGCAGAGGTCGTAGCTGACAGTATTTACTTTGGAGATTCCAAGCGCGACGGAGACTCCGGCGGCACATACCACTCATCCGGTAGATCTTCGGGGGTAAATGTCAGCGCAAGCGACTTCACCGAACTGGGTGATGACGATGGCGAGTTACCGTTCTGATGACACAGCGAACCAGATCAAGGCTCGTCTGACGATGGACGAAGTTGCACGGCACTATGGCTTCGAGCCGAACCGCGCAGGATTTATGCGCTGCCCGTTCCATCAGGGAGATCATACCGCATCGCTGAAGATCTACGCAGGAGACCGCGGCTGGCATTGCTTTGGCTGCAATTCCGGCGGCTCGGTGATCGACTTCGTGATGCGGCTCTACGATATCAATTTCCGGCAGGCCGTTCTGCGCCTGGATCTGGACTTCGGCCTGGGATTGAGCCAGGCTCCCCAGCGCTCCAGGGCAGAACAGTCGGCCATCCTGGAGGCCCGCAGGCGCGAGGCCGAGAGGAGAGCTGTCTTTGAGCGGGAATATCACGAGAAGACGGTGGAGCACCGTTACTGGTGGGAAGTCCTGAAATATTTTGCGCCGACCAAAGAGGATGCCGCCGCCGGCTTCATTCATCCTCTCTACGCCGAAGCGCTGCGCCGTCAGCCGTATCTGGAATACTGGCTGGAAGAAAACCTAGGTAAGGGGGTGATCACGTGAAAGAGCCTACGGTCTGGGAATATGAAAGAGAAGATTTCATGACAACTAAGCCCTACGAGGAGCTTTATCAATTCCATGTGCAGCCATTTGTACATGCCACGCAGATGGAGTCCCTTGCGGCCTACGCTGCCTCAAAAGGATTCCGGGGCTTCAAGTCCATGTACAAAAAATACGTGGAGAGCCTGAAGGCTCAGAGCGGCACCCTCTACATCGAAAACGTTACCCAGTTTACCAATCAGCCGCTGGAACTCAACGCCGGCGAATGGGAAGCCGATGACCTCGGGATTCACAAGAAGAACGGTTTCAATGATGAGATAGCCTGCCCACACCCTATTATGCCGGTGGAGCGACTGGTGAATATTGATACAGGAGAAGAGAAACTGCAGCTGGCATATCGAAAGGGCGCTGTCTGGAGACATCTCATCGTCAGCAAGACCGTCCTGGCCAGCTCCAACAAGGTGACGGATCTGGCAGGCTCCGGCATCGCAGTAAACAGCCAGAACGCCAGGGCATTTATCCAGTATATCTCCGACATGGAAAACCTGAACTACGATCTGATCCCGGAGAAGAAGAGTATCGGGCGCTTCGGCTACATACCAGACGCAGGTTTTTCTCCTTTCGTGGACGGTCTGATCTTCGATGGTGACGCCAATTTTAAGGCGATGTTCCAGACGGTCCGGAGCCGAGGCTCTGAAGCTAAGTGGCTGGAGACGGCCGCTGAGGTACGGAGCATGTCCATCACGGCCCGGATCATTCTGGCTGCCTCTTTTGCCTCTGTGCTGCTGGAGCCTCTGAACTGCCTGCCGTTCTTTGTCCATCTCTGGGGCGTAGATTCTGGCACCGGCAAGACAGTCGCTCTGATGGTGGCTGCCAGCGTGTGGGGAGATCCGGCCGTCGGCGCTTATGTCAAGACCTTTGACGGCACTGTGGTCGGCATGGAAAAAACAGCCGCGTTCTTGAATAATCTCCCATTCTGCCTTGATGAGCTTCAGCTGGCCAAGGACAACAAGGGCCGGACTATGTTCGACGTCTACAAGCTGGCGCAAGGTGTCGGCCGCACCCGCGGCAACCGTGCCGGCGGCGTGGATCTGACGCCCACGTGGAGAAACTGCATCCTGACTACGGGAGAATCCCCTCTGACCGGAACGGCCAGCGGCGCCGGCGCTGTAAACCGCGTCATCGACATCGAATGCAAATCATCCCAGGCTGTCATCAAGGACGGTATGCGCATCTCCAATTCCGTCAAACGCAATTTCGGCTTTGCCGGTCGGAAGTTCGTAGATCGGCTTTACCAGCCGGGCGTGGTAGATCAGGTATCAGAGCGGTACCGTGAGCTGTTCCGGATCCTCAGCGACCGTGACACCACCGAGAAACAGGCTATGGCTGCCGCCTCGATCATTCTGGCGGACGAGCTGGCCTGTCAATGGATCTTCTCCGGTACCCAGCAGCCATTGACGATTGAGCAGATATCAGAGTTCCTGGCATCCAAAGCGGCGGTGTCCGCCGGTGACCGGGGCTATAAATATCTATGCGACTGGGTCACGCAGAACTCGAACAAGCTGTGTGGCCGGTCTGAGAATCCCAATATAGACGTTCTAGGCGCATTGGAGCCAGGACGGGCATATATCATCCGCTCTGTCTTTGAGCGCATCCTGCAGGACGCCGGATACTCGACAGCGGCCATGATCTCATACCTGAAGCAAGAATCCCTGATCGAGACCCGCGGGCGTGCCAACACCAAGGGGAAGCGTATCAATGGTATCCCCACGGAATGCTTCTGCCTGCGGCTGCCCACCGTGGAGCTGGATGACGAGGAAGATCCGGATGAATTGCCGCTGTAGTGTGGAACATGAGGAACGTGCGTGGAACACAGGTTCCACGGCCCACAACCCTTGCGCCGCAAGGCTTTCAACCACTTTTTTGGTGGGGTGTGGAACTGTGGAACAAAAAATACAGCATATATAAGAGCGTACATATATATGGACATTTGTTCGAGTAATATATATGTGTGAATTTCGTGGAAGTTTTTGAAAATTTTGTTCCACGGTTCCACGGTTGCCCCACAACCCTTGCGCCGCAAGGCTTTCAGGTGTGGAACACGAGTTCCACGGTGTTCCACGGTTCCACGTTTTTGGAGGAAATCTATGGAACTGAGAACTTATCAAACCGAGTGTATTGACACGATCGAGGCGCAGCCGCCTGGCGCGTACCTCGCTCAGATGGCAACAGGTCTCGGAAAGTAAGATTGAGTGTACCTTGAAAAATTCATATTCAGACTGATAAAAAATCTTCTTGACATTTTACAAACTTACAATTATAATAAATTTGTAAGTTTGGAGGTGGTTTATTATAGAGCGCACACTTGCTTTCAGAATTGACGAGGACTTTCACAAAGAATTGAAGGTAAAGCTCGCAGAACGGGGCATAACACTGAAAAGCTATGTTTTAGGCTTGATTGAAAAAGACCTAAGAAATACAGAGCGTGAAGTGGATATTGACGCAGTTCGAGCAGCCGCTAAAAAAGCCCAAGAAGGCTTATCGGAAGTCCTTGCTTTAACTGAAAGATAATAAAAGGACGCCCACCCTCCGACCAAGAAGCTGTGGACGCCCTATGCACCAAACCGCAGGGGTTTGATAAATCCATTCTATCAAACCTCTGCGGGAAATTCAAGGAGGTTTTTATGGAAAAGACGGTATCATATTTGAAAGCATACTTTGACAAAACGAATATCCCCATGCAAACTCGCCATAAGTACTGTATGCACTGTAGTGATGTAAATGCTCTGTATAATCATCTCCCGTTTGATGTTTTTGGAACGCTTTGTCTCGCCTTTGATTATGGGATGGCAAAGGGCTACCGGGCGGCAAAAGCCGAAAAGTGAATAGTTTGATGTTAACTCAAAAATTCCGTCAGTCTGGATATGGACTGACGGAATTTTTGTTTGGAGGTTAAATATGGGAACTTTTAATGATATGACTGGATATCGTTTTGGACGGCTTACTGTTTTGAATCGAGCACCTGATAAAACAACTGGTAAAAAACCAAAAGTCATGTGGCGCTGCCGTTGTGATTGCGGTAACGAAACTATAGTGACAGGTTATGCGCTAAAACAAGGAACCACTGTTAGTTGTGGATGTAAAACCCGAAAGCACGGCTGTTCTCATAAAGAGCGCTTATATGACACGTGGGAAAATATGCGTCGTCGATGTAGTGATCCGAAGAATAAGCGTTGGGCTCAGTATGGTGGCCGTGGCATCGCAGTATGTCCTGAGTGGAATGACTACGCAGTATTTCGCGAATGGGCAATGAACAATGGATATGCTGATGATTTGACAATTGACCGTATTGATGTTGATGCAGGTTATTCTCCGGATAATTGTCGATGGGTAGGAGCAAAGGTCCAAGCCAACAATACGTCGCGTAATAAATACATCACATTTGGAGGTAAGACGCTCACACTTTCACAATGGGCTGAAGAACTTGGCATTTCTTACGGAACGATAAACCATCGAATTCAGCGAGGGTGGAGTATGGAAAGAATTGCAAGCACACCACAGAGGAGAAGAAAACACGCATGAAGCTGTATGTATCAAAAGCGGAAGACCGCGATCAGGTCATCGTGATCCTCGCCCGGAATGGGTACACCGTCCGTCAGGGCAAGGAGAAGGATCCAAAGAACAACAAGACCGTGACCTTCGTGGAGGTGATAGAAAATGGCAAGTGAGGCCCAGCATCAGGCTTACGTCATCAAGTGGAGCCAACAACCCTCTATCCGCCGGCAATGGCCGGAGTTGGCCCTGCTCCATCACATACCCAATGGAGGTACCCGCGATCCGGTTGAGGCAAAGCACCTGAAGCAGCAGGGCGTGAAGTCCGGCGTGCCGGATCTGTGCCTGCCGGTACCGCGCGGCCGCTACCACGGCCTGTATATCGAGATGAAGACCGAAAGCGGCCATACCACGGCCGTGCAGGAATGGTGGGGCGAACGCCTTCAGGCGCAGGGCTACGCATGGCGTGTCTGCCACGGCTGGCAGGCTGCTGTAGCACTCCTGGAATGGTATCTGCAGCTATGAGCACCGGGTTCTCATTCCCCTGGGAGAAGGCTGCGATGCGCGGCGAGGAGCTCCCTGATGGCCTGTCCCTGCCGGATCAGATGGCCTATACCGCCCTGCGAAACACTTACCGGGCCTATTACGACAAGACCATTTCCCGCGATGCGGCTGCTGCTGAGAAGCAGCGAATCCGTCTCGCTTGGGAACGAGCCGTCAGCAGAGCAACGTTTGACCAGAGGCTGACTACCTACCATGTGAAAGTCATCCGGGAGACCGAGGCGGCCAAAAACGCCTTCAGGAAGGATCCGACACCGGCGAATGCGCTGCGGCTCTGCGATGCGATGGACGGCCTTCCACCGCCTGATACGGAAGGGAGCCTAACACCATGAGTGACTACCGGCATTGGACCTCTGACGAAGAAAAATACATCCAAGAGCATTGGCGATTACAGACCGACGGCGAAATGGCCGCTGCGTTGGATCGGTCGGAGGGTGCTGTACGCACCAAGCGCCGGGAGCTGCGCTGCTCCCCACAGAAGACTTGGACGCCGGAAGAACTGCAGTACCTGGAAGACCATTGGGGTACCGTGTCGATTCCTGGAATCGCCAAGAAGCTCGGGCGCACGGTAAACGCCATAAAAGTCCGGGTGGCCCGAATGGGGTTGGGTGGGATGCTGAATTCCGGTGACTATGTGACCTTCAACCAGCTGATGCGCGAGCTCACGGATAACGGCCAATCGTACAGCTACCAGATGAAAAGCTGGGTGAAAAACCGGGGAATGCCGATCCATACCAAGCGCGTGAATGCGTGCAGCTTCCGTGTGGTCTATCTGGAGGAATTCTGGGAATGGGCAGAGCAGCATCGGAGCTTCATTGACTTTTCCAAGCTGGAGCCCCTGGCGCTGGGCAAGGAACCGGACTGGGTAGCCGAGCAGCGCCGCAAAGATTATCAGTCCTTTGCCCTGCAGCGGAAGGATCCCTGGTCTCCGGACGAAGACAACAACCTGATCCGGCTTCTGAAGCAGCAGAAATACGGATACGCAGAGCTATCCGAAATCCTTCGTCGCTCTGAGGGGGCCATTGTGCGGCGCTGTAGAGATCTAGGGCTGAAGGAGCGGCCGGTGAGAGCGGACCCCCACCGGAAGGGTGGCAGCTGGAGCGATGAACAACACCAGATTCTCGCCGACGGCATCCGCCACGGAGACAGCTACTCCATGATCGGACGTGTGATTGGAAAATCAGAGAAGGCCCTGCGCGGCAAGATATACTTCACCTATCTGACGGAGGATGCTGATAAGGTTCGCGCCATGCTGGGTGATGGGCCGTGGGGACACGGAGCGCCGGAGCCCACCGTACGGCAGGGATTCAGCCTTTCCAAGACAAGAACAGAGGTCCGGAAGAACCTGTCCATCCTCGATGCACTTCTGCGGAAACGCATGAACGATCTCGGCTATGACCCATACTGGCAGCGGTTCATGTGCGCAAATTGGGATCCGGTGAAAGGCTGCTCTGCTGATTGCGCCGACTGCGATTCCTGTACCGAGTTTCAGCGAATACGTCCCCAATATTGCCGGATGTGCGGCGGGGAGTTCCTGGAGCGGAAGGAACAGACTTACTGCCCGAAGTGTCGGGCCATGCGGAAAAAGCAAGCTCAGAAGAAATATGCCGTGCTCCACGCTCGGGGCCGGTACTGACCATTTATCTTTGATCCACCACGAAAGGAGACGCAAGATGGCAAAATGTAAAATCTGCGGAAAGGCCGTAGTTACAGCCCATGTATTCCACCGTGAATGCTGGCAGGAGGAGGTAGAGAAGCTCGCACAGGTATTCTGCGATAACTATTGCCGCTGGCCGCGCGAGTGCCCCAACCAGGACGAGCTGGAAGATAAGCATTGCGACAGCTGTGATCTGATCCGCGTCCTGAATCTCGGATTGTGAGGTGCAGTCCATGAAGATAGAAGAATTGATTACGGCCCTTCGTCGGCTGAAGGTAGAGACTGGGAGCCTGCCCTGTCTGGGATGCGGCTATGAGCACGGCTGCTCTCTTCACGGCTGCGTGATTATCAATGAAGCCCTGGAACGGATCACGATGCTGAAGGAGCATTTCAGCGAGGAATCTGCCTTGAAGATGGCGGCACAGGCCTTGGAGACCACGCCTGAAGCGCTTCGCCAGAGCGCGCAGTTCCACGCCGGCGATACGGTGTGGGTGCTCACGAGAGACGAAGATGGTGTGCCCGATGACGTTGACGGCTATATGCTCCTTGCGGTAGCTGGGAATGCAGTCATCGTCACCTCGTTCGTTGATGACCGGGATGACCTGGACAGCACACTTGCCTATCACATCAGGGAAACTGCCGTGAACTTCGACTCTGATCTGGCTGTGTTTCCGCTCTCTGACTGCTATGCGGTCTATGAAGCGGCCAGGGCTGCACTGGATGTGGAAAGTGAGGGTAGCCATGGCTGAATGCAGGAAAGACGGTGTTGACTGCCCGGACTTCTACAAATGCACCGAAGAAGGAGACATTGTTCAGAACTCGGGCAAGAAGCTGCAGCGCTTCTGCTTTTACTGTCTCGCCACCCCACGCATCAAGAAGATCGGTACCGTTGCATCTTGGACGGGTACTACGCCGCCGTGGTGTCCAAAGGGCCGCGGCTGAAGGAGAAAGTCATGAATATCACTATTGCTTCAAAGCTCATGGAGCTGTACGCAGCCTGCCCCAAATGTGGCTGCGAGGTCATCGGGAACGGAAAAGGCTTGCTGGAATGTGATACCGCCGCCGGCTTCTTCAAGCGTTCCTGTGGCTGTGGCTGGCACGTCGAGGTCACAGAGGTAATCACAGAGGGATCTATGCCCGAGGATCCTCCGGAGCTGCCGGCCGAGGATGAGGACGAGCCTGAGCCCGTGGCCTTTGCCAATCCGGAACCCGAGCCGGCGCCCGAGCCCATTTCTGAACCCGAACCTGTGCTGGAACCAGAGAAGATCAGACCGTGGAATGGGTTCGTACATATCCGTTGCGAGGCTTGCCACAAGGAATCCACGACCTGCCTGAGGACGCCGACCAACACCTACATCTGCAAGGAATGCGGACATGAGATGCCGCTTCCGAAGGCGTACCGTGCCTACACCAGATGTGAGTGTGGCCAGAAAGGAGCCTATCTCACCAATATCACGGACTGGGCCTTTGACATTCCCTGCGTCCGCTGCGGCTCACCGAATACCGTAGCCTATAACCCGGGGCGGGACTGCTATGGCCCCGTCGGCAGCACCCAGCGGCGGACGAAACCACGAAAGAAGAAATGAGGAGGTAAGAACGATGAAGCGTGAAACCTATCAGCGAGGTCTGCCCGGCGTCAAATGGGGCATCTGGAATTGCCAGAGGAAGTGCTTTCAGTTCAGCATCTGCGAAGATACTCCCATGTTGGCTGAGGCTCGGCTTTACCAGAAGATCGGTGATGACGCAAAGAAATGGCGCTTCGAGCCCCGCCAGCTCCCGGGCAAATACGCAACTTTTTCACCCGTTTTATAATATCCGTTTTCGCCCCCATTTTTATGTTCAAAAACCGAATATGCCGGAATGACCATCAAACCATTGCAGGGACTATATTTCCAAGCTGCTGAATCACCAGTTTTTTACCTAAGTTATAGAAACCTACGGTAAAACTTTTTTGACACCCAACAGATTTCATAACTTTTTGAGTGAAAAAACGTTCAGCAGCTAATTTGTTTCTCTGTTGGGCCAGGCCCTTGCGGCAGTAAGGCCCCAGGCTCTGAGCCGGATACATGACCTGTCTACTATGTATACCCAACAGACGGGCGCCGAAATAGTGTCTTACGCCGGCCACGGCGGAAGCACTTTTTCGGCGCCACACGGCTGTAGACTGACCATGCACAAAACACCCAGACAGTTTTGCGCTACCGGATCACTACCTGAATCTGCCACCCCATTGCCGGGGCAGTCGGCCGCTGTAAAATCACTACCGATTTCTGTACCCCCGCCGAAACACTTTTTGGTAGTCTGCTCCGACTCAAAAAGACCCTGCTTTAGGAAGCCGCCGGATCCATACCGGAATATGTGGCCCCTGTGCCTGGTTTTCAGACGCCCTCAAATTGATACCATTTTTCAGGCGCGGTTTTTATGAGATTCTGGTATCCCTTTTTCCCATCATTTTTGCCATGGAGGTATGTATGAGCACGCTGAAGGAGATGGCCCACGAATACAAGGTCGCCGCCGCCAAGCTGGCTATGGCCATTGAGCGGCATAAGAAAGAGGGCAATCTGACGCCGGATGAATTGAATTCGCTTCGGGCGGCATTAAGGGATACCCGTGCCACAGCACATCTTCTGTCCGGCTATTACGATACACCTCGCCAGGATGACGGCCTTACGCTGCTGGGCATGACCGCAAGGAGGACGCGCGATGACCATTGATGAACTGAAAGCCAGGAAGCGGGAACTGATGGCCCGGAAGAAGTACGAGCTGGAGCTGCAGGAACGCGGCGAGGGTGACAACTTCGCCTTGTTCATGGTGAATGAGGAGCTGCTTGACGTCAACGCCCAACTGCGTGCCATAGTTCCGGCCGGGAAGGGAGTGCACTTCGGTCGCAAAGGACGTGCTTCGTCCAGCCTGGACGCTTATGCGCAAAACTCCGGTGACCGGCAGCAATTCATCAAATGGGCCAGGGCCGATGTGGATGACGCTGCTGAAGAGGCCAGAGCTGAACTCAGGAAGATGCTGCACGGTGGGATGAAGTCCGTCACCGGCCGTCAGCGGGAGATCCTTCTTCTGTACGCCGATGGGCTTACGGAGACAGCCATCGGTGCTAAGCTGGGCGTACATAAATCCACCGTCTGCCGGACGTTGAAACGGGCGAAGAAGAATGTTGCCAGCGTCGTTGAAACCCAGCAGAAAGTTGAAGCGCTGCGGGATGGGAACCGACTGGACATGACAGATCCGGGTGTTGTCAAGCTGCTAATGGGCGCGCTGACCACACACCAGGCCACATGTTTTTACCTGTACTATGCGGAATGGCTGACGATCCGTCAGATTGGGGGCTTGCTGAACGTAGATCACTCTACCATCTGCAGGACAATTAAGCGGGCCGTCGCACGGCTCAACGATGTTCTGGGCGGAGTCGTAGATATCCTCGACAACATTGAAGGCATGGATGACGTGCTGTTCGTCATCTATTGCGGTTTAAGCGAAAAAGACGATGAGCTGCCGCCTGCGGCCCGCGACATTCTGCCGAGGAAATCACTCGGAGCACACCCTGGCCAGAGCAACAAGGAGAGGGGCCAGTCCGTAGTGCCGGAGTTCCAGATCCGGGGGAATCCTGGTACACGGCGCGGATCGGTAGAGTTGGATCAGCACGGCTATCTGTATCAGGAGCTGTATGAGCGGTACCGAAACGTCTCAGAACAGCGCGCCGGTAAATGGTCGCATCCTATTGCACGGTTGCTGGTGAAGGTGTTCCAGACTTTGTCGTGGCCGTTCAAATACTGGGGCCGAGGAGTGAAATAGCTGTGGTGCAGGAAAACGGCTTTCCCAGAAGGCTGCAGATGCTACGAGAAAAGCGGCGTCTGAGCCGGCGCACGTTGGCCGAGCTGTGCGGCCTGAGCGGAAATATGATTGGCATGTATGAGCGTGGGGAAAAGGCTCCATCTGTTGATGCTTTGGTTCGTCTGGCTGATTATTTTGGGGTGTCAACCGACTATCTTCTCGGCAGAAAAAATTTTTCAAGTGAACACCCACGGTGTGACTGAGGCTCAAAAACTGTGTTATGGTTTTATTGGGCCGATGTATGAGATCCATAGGATGCCTCCTTTCTAACCCGCCGACGCGCTGAGGCGGGCAGAGTATCAGCGCATCAGACATGAGGCCAGACCTTCGGGGGAAGGGTCTGGCCTTGATGCCTGTTAGGAGATGGTTAAATGCTGAAATCGTGTAAGTATTGCGGGCGGATCCATCCGAGAGGATACATCTGCCCTAAGAAGCCGAAGCAGGCGAAGCACCGCAACAGTAAGACGTCTGGATTCCGCAAGACGCACACCTGGCAGAAAAAGCGGGAACAGATCGTACGGCGTGACTTCCATCTTTGCAGGGTTTGCAACGAGGGAAGCTACGGTGTCTTCGGAGTGCCAGGACTGGATCAGGAGTTGTCGGTGCATCACATTGAACCGCTGGAGGAGAGATTCGACCTGCGGCTTGATGATGGGAACCTTCTGACCTGCTGCAGCAGGCATCATCGCATGGCTGATGACGGGGACATCCCGAGAGACTACCTCCACGAGCTTGCGGAGGCATCCCCCCGGTGGGATTGAGATCTCTCGGTGGATCCGTGTCAAGACCAACAGCGGCCCCCTGAACAGGATGAAGTTTAGAAATGGGAAATTGCCCGCGGGGCGAGAGGAGGGTGGAAAATGGCGAGACCGAGCAAGTCGGTTCACGTGAAGACCGGCGCGATCGCCAGCGATGTCGAAGCAGTCCGGCAGGACGTGGAGGACAAACTGCGCGGCGAGAACGTTCCACCCGAGCCGCCAGCAGATCTGACGGATGGACAGCGCGAGATTTTTCAATTTATCGTGAGCGGTCTGGTGGCAAGCGACATTCTCGGCCAGCTTGACGTCTTCGTTCTGGAGAGCACGGCCGTAGCCATTGACCGCCTGCGCTATATCAACGGCCTGATCGACGCTGATCCGGGGCTCGTGATGCACACCGGCTTGCAGAATGCCCGGGCGAAATATCAGAGCGACCTGTGGCGAGGCTGTAATGAGCTGTGCCTCTCGCCCCAGGCCAGGGCCAAGATCGGCTCTCTGGCTGCGCAGAAACAGAAGAAGGAAAAGGACCCGCTGCTGGCGGCCCTGAGCGACGATGATTGACCAGAGCCGCGCCTATCAGTATGCCAAATGGTGTACGCAGCGCGGAAACCGGAAGGTCGGCAAATATGTGAAGCTCCAGGCGAAGAAGTGGCTGAGGATCGCCGATGGCAGGCACAAGGATGCCTATGTCAGCGAAAAGGCATACCGGAAGATCTGCAAGCTGCTGAAGCTGATGATCCACCCGGACCTACATTGCTCCATGTACGATGGGCTGGAGGATTACGCCTGGTTCCTCATTGCGGCCGTGTTCTGCACCCGCCGCCGGGAAGATGACCGGCGCTTCTATCAGACCGCCATTCTCGAGATCGCCCGTAAGAACTTCAAGACCTTCAACTCCGCAGTCATTTTCATTCTGGGGATGCTGACGGAGCCTCGCTTTTCCCGTTTCTTCTCCGTGGCACCGGACTTCAAGCTGTCCTCGGAGCTGCGGTTGGCCGTGCGGAAGATCATCAAGGTCTCGCCGGCGCTGACAAAGTATTTCAAGATCAACAGGGATATGATCACCTGCCTGATCAACGAGATAGAATATACGCCTCTGGCGTACTCTAATGACGGCATGGACGGCCGTCTGGCAAATATCTTCCTGGCCGATGAGGCCGGCGCGCTGGACAGCTACCCTGTGGAGGCCATGCGCTCCTCCCAGATCACGCTGGTCAATAAGCTGGGCATCATCATTTCCACCCAGTATCCCAACGACAACAACGTGATGATCGACGAGGTCGACATTGCGAAAAAGGTCCTGGATGGAGTGCTGGAGAAGGAAAATGTCTTCGCATTGCTCTACGAGCCGGACGATGCGCTCCGGAAGCGGTGGGAGACGGATGACCTGGTGATCTACCAGGCCAATCCTGTGGCCGTGAACAACAAAGAGGTCTTTGACTCCATCAAGGATCTCCGAACCATGGCCATTCTCTATGAGAACAAGCGGGAGAATTTCCTCTGCAAGCACTGCAACATCATGTATAAGGGCCTGGGCGTCGAGGGCTATATCGACGTGCAGAAGGTCAGGCGGTGCAGGGTGGCAGAGGATCTGGACTTCTGGCGCGGCCGCCGGGTGTGGGTGGGGCTCGACCTCTCCCAATCGGACGATAACACGTCCGTGGCTATGGTGACGGAGGCGGACGGCATGATCCATGCCAAGGTGTGGGGCATCCTGCCGAAAGATCGCATCGAGATCAAAACCAAGAAGGAAAATGTGGACTACCGGAAGCTGATCGCCGCCGGCAGCTGCTTTGCCGAAGGCGAAGAGGTCATCGACTACGGCTTTGTGGAACGCTGGATCCTCGGCCTTGAGGAGAAATACGGTGTCGAGGTCATGCAGGTAGGCTATGACCGCTACAATGCCATCTCCACCGTGCAGAAGCTGGAGGCGAACAGCATGGAATGCGTAGAGGTCAAGCAGCATTCCTCTGTGCTGCACCCACCCACCAAGCTGCTTCGTGAGGCGATCTTGAAGAAGGAATTTGCCTACGACGAGAACCGGCTGCTGGAAATCAACTTCCAGAATGCGCGGTGTACAGAGGATACGAACCTGAATAAATACGTGAACAAAAAGAGGTCTGCCGGCAAGGTGGATATGGTCGTTTCCACCATCATTGCCGTATATCTGATGCAGCAGGCCATGCTGGACAACAGCGAGCTGGACTGGGGCATCCAGGTAATTTGAGGCGAGGTGAGAACGATCGGACTCTTAGATTGGTTTAGAACAGAACGCCGCTCACAGGAGCAGACGCTGGACGGTTCCCAGTTGGACACGGCCCTCCGTGCGGCGCTGGGCGGCAGCGCGGTGACGGTGCGGTCCGTTTTGAATATCCCTGCCGTAAGCGGCAGCGTCGGCTTTATTGCCGGCACGGTGGCCTCCCTGCCCATCAGGCTTTACCGGAATAAGAATGGGCAGTCCGAGGAGGTCACAGACGATTACCGCCTGCGGCTCTTGAACGAGGAAACCGGCGATCTGCTGGACGCTTTCCAATGGAAATGCACCCTCGTGCGGGACTATCTGCTCCCCGGCAACGGCTACACCTATGTGGACTGGGTCAGCAACCGCATTGACGGCCTGTATTATGTGGATCCGATGCAGGTCAGCGCAGAGATCGGCGCCGACCCCATCTTCAAGACAGCGCGGTTCTTCATAGGCGGCCGCAGCTATCGTGACTATGAGATCATGCGCATACTGCGGAACACCCGGGACGGCGTCACCGGCTCCGGCCTCGTGGCAGAGAGCCCAATCCAGTTGGAAACCATGCTGAACGCACTCAAGTATGAGAACCGCATGGTAAAGACCGGCGCAAAGAAGGGCTTCCTGAAGGTCGAAAAGGACAAGAAAGTCTCGCAGACGGTGCTGAATCAGCTCAGGAACAGCTGGCGGAAGATGTACGGGCCTGATTCGGAGGAAACCACGGTCATCCTGAATGACGGTGTGGACTTCAAGGATGCCGGCCAAACCGCCGTTGAGACCCAGCTCAACGAGAACAAGCAGACCAACGCCCACGAGATCTACCGCATTTTCAACATCGCTCCGACGATCCTGGAAGGGGATGCGACGGCAGAAGATCTGAAGAACACGGTACGATTCGCCATTGCGCCGGTGGTGAAGGCTCTGCAGCTGGCCATCAACCGCTTCTGCCTGCTGGAGGCTGAGAAGGGCGTTCTGGCCTTCGAGATCGACATGGATGCGCTGGACGGCACGGATATGCTCGCCCGGTATCAGGCTTACGAAGTGGCCATCCGGAACGGCTGGATGCAGTTGGATGAGGTCCGCTATGACGAGGGCCGGAACCCGCTGGGCCTGAAATTCATTCGCCTTGGTCTGGATACGGTCATTTACGATCCGGAATCCAGAATGATCTATACGCCCAACACCAAGGAATGGGCATCAATTGACCAGAAAGGAGGAGGTGAGCCGATTGCAGGTAGAGATCCGAGCGGATAAGAAAAGCATGACTGTTGGCGGCTATGTCAATGTGGTGGGCCGCGATTCCCGTGTGCTGCACGATAAAACGGGGCCGTATGTTGAGCAGATCATGCCCGGGGCATTCAAGAAAGCTCTGGCCGCAGACAGCAAGGTGGAACTGCGCTTCAACCACAAGAAGATCCTCGACAGCGAAGATCTGGAGCTCCGGGAGGATAACATCGGGCTGAGGGCCCACGCTGTCGTAACTGACAGCGAGGTCATTGCCGCCGCCGAGCAGAAAGAACTGCGAGGCTGGTCTTTCGGTTTTGTGAAGCAGAAGGATCATTGGAAAACCGATGAAGAAGGCACCCGCCGCCGCTTCGTGGACGAACTGGAACTGAGGGAAGTCTCCATCCTGGATAAGACGCCGGCCTACATTGCCACCAGCATTGAGACCCGCGACGATGATGAGATCCTTGTCGAGTTCCGCGCCGATCAGCCGCTGGAGGACGGCGTGGATTACATCCGTCAGACCGAAAGCACCACAGAAACCAAAACCACTACCCTGACGCCTGGGGATGAGAGCGTTATGTTCTGCGCCCAGAAAACCGTAGAAATCTACAAAATGAGAAGGAGAATGTGATTATGCCTTTCAACCTGAAAAAGCTGACCGAACGCCGTGTCGAGCTGATGACCCAGCTGGAAAACATGGTGAAGAACTGCGAGACCGAAACCCGCGCCTTCAATGATGAGGAGCAGACCCGGTACAACGAAATCCTGGCCGAGGTTCGTTCCATTGACACCACTCTGGACGCTGCTGACCAGGGCGCCGCTCTGCAGCAGATGGAACGCCGCGCCGCCGGCGGCCAGGAGGAGCCCCGTTCCCAGGAGGAGCTGGAAACCCGCGCCTTTGAGTGCTATATCCGCGGTATCGCCCCCGATGTGGAGACCCGTGCGGCAACCAACATGACCGTCGGGGACAATGGCGCAGTCATTCCTACCTCCATCGCCAACAAGATTATCGAGATGGTCAAGGAGATCTCTCCCCTGTACCACCTCTCTACCCATTACGACGTGGGCGGCACCCTGACCATCCCCAGCTATGACGAATCCACCCAGAAGATCACCATGGCCTACGCCACCGAGTTTACGGCTCTGACTTCTACCTCCGGCAAGTTCACCAGCATCTCTCTGGGCGGTTTCCTGGCCGGTGCCCTGACCAAGATCTCCATGTCCCTGATCAACAACAGCAAGTTCGACATCGTGTCCTATGTCATCCGCAAGATGGCCGAGGCTGTGTCCGAGTGGCTTGAGAACGAGCTGATCAACGGTACGGACGGCAAGATCGAGGGCGTGTCCAAGGTCACTGCCGCCGTGACGGCCGCTGCTGCTACCGCCATCACCGCCGACGAACTGATCGACCTGCAGGAGAGCATCCCCGACAAGCTGCAGCCCGGCTGCATCTGGGTGATGAGCCGCGCGACCCGCACCGCCATCCGCAAGCTGAAGGATGGCGAGGGCAACTACCTGCTGAACAAGGATGCTACTGCCAAATGGGGCTACAGCCTGTTCGGCCACGATGTGTATGTCTCTCAGAGCATGCCGGACATGGCCGCAGGGAAGCGCGCGGTGCTGTACCTTGACCCCACCGGCCTTGCCGTGAAGGTTGCCGAAAACCCCAGCGTGCAGGTTCTGCGCGAAAAGTTCGCCGATGAGCACGCTGTGGGCGTGATCTGCTGGATGGAGGTTGACTCCAAGGTGGAGAACAAGCAGAAGATCGCCGTGCTGGATATGAAGGCAGCCGTGACCCCTGGCGGTTAAGGGGGAAGCGGCCATGAAGGTAAAAGCAACTACGAATTTTGCCGGTGAGATCTGCATGGCGAAGGGTGATGTCCGCGACGTTCCGGAGAGCGTCGCGGCTCCCCTCCTGGAGTGCGGTTATCTGGAAGCTTTGGAGCCTGTTCAGACTTCAGAGCAGAAGGATGAGCAGGATTCCGAGACGGAAACCACGCAGGAGCCGGAAACGGAGACGAAGAAAACTAAGCGGGCCAAGGCCAAAACGGAGGGCTGATGTATGAGACCTTGTGATTTGATGGCTGCGGACATTGCTCTGTTCTCCAGAAAGATCCTCAACACGGCCGAGTTTGACGAGCTCTCTGTTCTGGAGCAGCAGGAATGCGAGGATGCGCTCGCTGCTGCGAAAGCGGCAGCCGCCGCTTATACCGGACTCGACATCGAGGCCACAGAGCAGGAAGATCTCGCTTATGCGGTGAAGGTCCTGGCGGCAGAAATGATCGACAACCACCAGATCACAACGCAGTACACCGGCAAAAATCCGGTTGCCATGCAGATCATGGATCTGCACAGCACCAACCTGCTGCCCAGCGTAGAGGAGTGATCGGATGCAGGACCACCTTTCTTCCGCTCTGCGGGATAAAATCGAGATCCTGACGCTGATTCAGGATGATGAGACCGGTAATATGGCCTGGGCACCCAGCCGAAAGCGCTGGGGCTCAGTTGAGATCGACCGGCAGAGGAACCTTTTTTCCATCGTGGGCGTCGGTTCCCAGGGGGCGACAATCATAATCCGACCGGATCCGCTGCTGACGCTGCACCAGGCCATCCGATGGAACGGTGAGTTCCTGCATCTAACGTCTATCACGCTGGCTCCGGAACGGGATCGGCAGGAGATCAAAGCAGCCATCTGCCATCCGGTGACTCTGACGGCAAAGCCGCAGGCCCGGACCGGCAGGGACACGATGAATCGACCGACTGTGGTGCAGCAGGCAACATTCTCCTTCCCAGGAATCCTGACAGAACGGTATTTCAACAGCGAAGAGGACGAAGTCTTCCGCAGGAGCACTCTGGAACGTGTCCTCGTGGCCCCCAAAGCCGTTGTGCTGCGTGTCGGAGACCTTGTTCAGCTGGGAGATACCGCACCGTACACCGTCCTGCAGCGCATGGATCTGGAATTCTACAAGAATGAATACGTGCTTGAACGCCGGGAGGATGTCTGATGCAGTCTCTGGAAATAGACGGTCTGAAGGAAGTCATCCAGACGCTGGAAACCACGCCGGAAGTCATCCGGCAGGCTCGGGCAGAGTTCTTTGATGAGACTGGCGAGGTGCTGCTGGAAGCCGTTCAGCGGCACATCGGTGGGAGCGGCCGTGTTGCCGGCGTACAGGAGTCACACGTCGGTAGTGGGAAAGGCTATGTGGCCGTCCGGCCTATGGCAAAGACTAATCTGGATGGCTACGCAGCGGGTTATATTACCAATGCGCTGGAAAACGGCCATGCTGTAAGACCTGCCTCCGGAAAAGCCAAAAAGAAACGGCGATCCCGGGCAAAGGCGAACCGTGTCCAGGGTAAATATATGTACCGCAACACCGGCCAGCAGGAAGCGAAACGTGCCGCCGAAGAGGGTGCTCGTATCATCGAGGCCAAGATACTTGCCCACATGGAGGGAAGAAGCGTATGACCAAAACCGAGATCCTGGACGCCATCAATCTGCTGTTGGTGTCTAAATGGCCTGACCGCACGGTTTATGTGGACGTATGCCCGGTAGACTTCAACCGCCCTTCTTTCTGGCTTACGGTGGAGAAATACGATCTGACTGACGGCAATCGCTTTCTGATCCGTCATGACCTGCAGATCCGCCTGACGCTTTATGATGAGCTGGACGAGCACTACGACGCGTCCTGGTACCGGCTTTCCCAGGAGACGGACGCAGTCACGGAGCTGCTCATTCGGGGCTGGATGGTAGGCCGCCGGCATCTGAAGCCGCTTTTGAAGGTGCTGCCCCGGGACCCAGACCGGGCGTATGTGCAAATCAATCTGTCCTGGATGGACAACCGCCCCGGGCTCGATACCGGAGCATCCACCCCCGCCGCAGACGCTTATTCCGTCACGGTTCGGGGAGACATCAACTGAGAGGAGCGATACAATGGGACTTCCCGAACTTACTTTTTCTCTGAAAAAGGCTGCTGACAATGTGGCCACGCGCGTGTCCTCCGGCATCGTTGCCATGATTCTGCGTGATGCCAAGGCCAACGGCCTTCATACCATCAACCGCGAAAGCGACATCCCCAGCGAACTGGGTGCAGCCAACATTGCCGCCATCAAGCGCGCGATGCTGGGCTACATTACCAAGCCGACCACGCTCTATGTTAGCGTGATTGGTGCAGACGCCGACATCAAAACTGGCTTTCAGGCTCTGGCCATTCACAGTTACGATTATCTGGTCGGCCCCGTGGACATTGCCTCTGCTGACGCGACCGCTCTGGCCGCACAGGTCAAGGCGCAACGGACAAAGCGCTATGTGGGCAAGGTGATCCTTCCTAACGTGGCCGCCGATGATGAAGGCGTGATCAACTTTGTTTCGAGCGGCATCAAGGTCGGCGAGGGGACATTCACGGCCGCCCAGTACGCCGGCCGCATCGCCGGCGTTCTGGCAGGCACGCCTGCTTATTGCAGCGCCACCTATGCGGCTCTGCCGGAGGTGACCGGTGTGGATACGTTGGCAGATCCCGACAGTGCTGTGGACGCCGGCAAACTGTTTCTGATCGACGATGGCCGACAGGTGAAGCTGAGCCGTGCGGTAACGAGTAAGACCACTCTGGCCGAGGATGACCCTGACATGCTGAAGAAGATCAAGCTCGTGGCTGCGCTGGATCTGATCCGCTATTATGCCATCACCACCGTTGAGGACGAATATCTGGGCAAGTGCGCCAACACCTATGACAACAAGTGCATCCTGCTGGTGGCCTTCTCTGACTTCTTTGCCTCTCTGGAGGCGCAAAACGTCATTCAGGAGGGCAGCTCCGGCGCTGAGCTGGACGCCGATGCGATCCGCACTTATCTGTTGGGGATCGCAGAAGAGGCCGGAGACACCGAGGAAATTGCTCGTATCAAAGCTCTGACCGATGAAGCCCTCCGCAAGGAGGATACCGGCAGCCACGTATTCCTCTATCTGTACGGCCATGTGCTGGATGCGATGGAGGACTTCCATATCACGCTGGAAGCGCAGTAAGGAGGGAGAACGATGTCTGATATTCTGAATGCTGCGGAAGTACGCAGCGGTACCTGGGGTGAGCTCTGGCTGGACGGCGAGCAGGTTGCCGAGTGCTACGGCTGCCAGATCAAGGTCAACAAGACCAAGGATGACGTGACACGCTGCCGCACGCTGGTGGCCGGCAAGAAGATGACCGCCGTGTCCATCACCGGCACCATTCGCATCTATAACGCGACCAGTCGTCTGATCAAGCTGGAAGCGGAGGCCCTGAAGCAGGGCAAGGATCTGCGCCACACCATCATCAGCAACCTGGATGATCCTGACAATGCCGATAACCAGCGCATTGCCGTCAAGGGTGTTTCCTTCGATGACCTGACGCTGGCTGACTGGCAGGCCGCCCAGCTGGGCCAGATCGAAGCACCCTTCACAGCCGAGGATTATACCGTGATGGATTCCTGAAAAAAGCGGCCTCGTCCTCAGAGATGAGGGCGGGGCCGTTCTCAATTATGGAGGTTACACTATGGCAACTGAGATGACAAAGACCGCCGCACAGCCTTCCGTGCTGGATCTGCTGCTGGGCGGAGATATCCCCAACGTGGAAAAGGAACTGCCCACCGCCGCCTACAAAATTGACCGGCTGAGCGATCTTGCCGGGCACGATGTGGTGTTCAAGTTGAAGGCGCTGCCTTACGGTAAGGTGCACGACATTGAACGGTTTACCCAGGATACGGAGGTCCATATCCTGTTGGCTGGCTGCGTGGAGCCCAATCTGAAGGATGAGCGGCTGCTGGAGAAATTCGGCGGTGCCACGCCGGCAGATGCGGTCAAGAAGATGCTGTTGGCCGGTGAGATTGCGGATCTGAGCGCGGCGGTGGAGCGGCTGAGCGGCTATCGCCGCATGACCATCAGCGAAGTAAAAAACGCTTGACGGACGGCAGCGACCCGGAGCTGGGCTTGCTGTACTACCTGTTTTCCGCCCACAACTGGGGTCTTGCGGATCTGCGGGCCCTGTGGGAGGGCGAGACGGGCTGGCATGACCTGATCCTGGCGCTGTCGTCCTATGAGGCAAACCAACGAGCGGAGGCCCGCAAAGGAGTTCCGCCGAAAAAAGCGGTGAAGGCTACGAAAAAGCGCAAAAAATAAACCGCCTTCCTACCGGAAAGCGGTTTAGGCGGACATCCAAACCAGAAAAGCAAGGGACGCTGCACCAAGAATTGAGATATAAAGCAGTAAGCCTTTAATGCCCCTGGGGACTTCGCTCCATTTCATAGCATTCACCTCGGTTTCTTTATACCACGATTGAGAAAAACTGTCAAGGAGAGGAGGGGAAATCATGCCCGATGCGTCCATTGTGGTCAAGGCGACCGACCGATATTCGGAAGCCATGAAGAAGATGGCGTCGGTCACCAAGTCGTTCAGCAAAGATGTTGACGCCTTGGAAGACACGCTGTATGCCCTGAATAAAAACAAAATCACGCTGAAGATGGACCTCAGCAAGGCCAAGTCCGAGTTGAAGGCCGCGGAAAAGCAGTTTGATCTGACACATTCCGCCGCGGACGGCCTGAAGCTGGAGCTGGCACAGGCCAACTATGACAGCATGGTTCGCAACCTGAAGGCCGTTACCAGTGCGGCGCGAGATACGGAGAAAGCTATCTCCAAGGTCGAAAATCAATCGAAAAGCCAGAAGGCCACCGTTACCAGCGTAGCTACTGCGATCGCAGCCAGCGGCATCGGCGATATGGCCAAGGAGCTGGCACTCAGCTTCGGCACTAGTGTCGCCGGGAGCCTGGGGGGAGATAACGCAGGGACGATGGCGTCTTCTGTCCTTTCCTCTGCGGCTACCGGAGCCGCTATGGGCTCGATCATACCCGGGATCGGTACTGCGCTGGGCGCGGCGATCGGCGCCGCGGTCGGCGGACTCAGCGGAGGCTTGCAGATCTACGAGAAGAAGGACGACGCCTTCAAGTCCTATGTAGAAGACGCTTATGAGACTGTCACTGGTGAGCAGAGCAGTTCCCTCACCTCCGGCAGCTCTATCGCCGGCAGCCGTGAGCAGACACGCATGGCTTTTGCCCAGCGGATGGGCGAGGAAGAGGCAGACGCCTATCTGGAGCGTGTCAAGACCATGGCCACCAGCACCAACTACAGCTATGACGAGATCACCGGCTACAGTAAGCTGCTGCTGAACACCTATGACGGGGATAAAACGCTGTCGGTGCTTCAGACGCTGTCAGACGCTTCGGCGGGTCTGAACCTGGATTCCTCCGATGTCAATATGTTCATCTCTGGCTTGAGCCGCATGAGAACGACCGGCAAGGCCACGCAGGAATACCTCAATTACTTCTCCGAACGGGGCGTGGATGTGTATCAGGCGTTGGCCAACTCCACCGGCGCGGACAAGTCGAAGATTGCCGAGATGGTGACCGGCGGCAAGATCAGCGGTACCGATGCGGCGGAAGCCATCCTGACCTACATCAACGAGACCTACGGCGGCCTGTCCGAGAAGCTGGCCACCACCTATGACGCCATGGTGGATAACCTGGCCGATTTCCAGGCTGACATGGATGCCGCCATGGGCGAGGGTTACAACGAGGGCCGCAAGGAGGGTCTGCAGGCCCAGATGGACTGGATGAGCGGCGAGAGCGGCGCGGCCGTTGAGGAGGCAAACCGTGCCATCGGTGCATGGCAGGCCGAACTGGAAAACAGCAAAGAGCAGTACATCCGCGACGCCATGGATGCCATGATGGCTTCTGACGAATATCAGACAGCCAAGGCCGAGGGCGATGCCGCAGAGATGGGCAAGCTCATCATGCAGGCTAAGGTGCATGGCATGAATGAGTATAACGCCAGCGACGGGGCGCAGCTGGCGTTGGAGTCCGAGATGTCGCTTGTGGCGGCGATCCGCAACGACACGGGTCTTAACCAGGATTACTGGGATGCCGGCTACGAAAAGGGGCAGGAATTCACGAAGGGCCTGGCGGCCGCGAGAAAGGCGAATTATCAATCCGCTCTTTCTGCATCGGACTACACTTACACGCCCACCGGCGAGATCCCCCGCAGCGCAGTCTATACCGGCAGCGGGTACGCCACGGGCATTGACTATGTTCCGTATGATAACTTCCCTGCCCTGCTCCACCAAGGTGAGCGCGTGCAGACCGCCGTAGAGGCACGGAGCGAGGGCAACTCCGGCGGCATCCAGATCGTGATGTACGGCACGACAATCCGCGAGGATGCGGATGTTGACCGCGTGGCTGCGGCATTGCTCCAGAAGATGGAATTGGCTGGAATGAGGGGGTGAGCCGGTGCAGATCTGTTTTATTCGTGACAGCGTCTCTCTGGTCATGCCGGTAACGCCGGACACCTACCAATGGACGGTGGGCAAACGCATCGAGACCATCAACATCAATGCGCTGGGGGACGTCTATCGCCCCGGCGGCATGACGCGATTCTCCGGCAACCTGGACTTTCTGCTCCCGGCGCAGGATTATCCGTGGATGGAGGCGGGCTCCCACGCAGAGCCGCAGTATTATCTGGACTACCTCAACGCCTGGGCTGCCGACGGGAAGGTCATCCGTATGGTGATTACCGGGACAGAGATCAACACCCTGATCTACATCGAGGACGTCACGCAGAGCGAGAAAGATGGTACTGGTGACCGCTATGTTACCGTGGCTATCCGTGAATACTGCGACCTGGAGGCAAAGGAAGTGGCCGCGGCCGGCGGCACCCAGAACAACGGCCGGGCAAACGACGCCTCCTCCTCCAGAAAAACGCAGTCATATACAATCGTCTCTGGAGACACCCTCTCGGTGATCTGCCGCCGGTATTACGGCAAATCTTCCGCAAAGTACTACAACGCTCTGGCCAAATATAACGGGATCAAAAATCCACATCTGATCTATCCCGGTGTGACGATACAGGTTCCGTCCGAGACGGTTTTGCTGGGGGGATCCGCATGATGATCTATCTGACCAAATCCAAGTCCGGTACCCGGGACATCACGGATATCCTGACGTATTGGACATGGTCGGGCGATAAGTCTACCATCAGCCGACAGCTGACCGGCGAGGTAGCTTACATCGAAAACAGCCAGCTTCCGGTACCGGAGATCGGTGACCTGGTCACGATGACCGACGGTGGCGAGAAGAAGTTTGTAGGCATTGTGCTGCAGAGAAGCCTCGGCTCGGAAGACAGTACCATGGCCTTCACCGCCTTTGACTACGGCTATTATCTGCAGCGCAATGACGGCACCTACAAATTCACCGGCGCAACGCCGGAGGAGATGACTCGTTTGGCCTGCGCCGACCGAGGGATCCCCATTGCGCAGATGCCACACACAGGCATTCCGCTCCGGAGAAAATTTACCGGCGTGAAGCTGAACCAGCTGATCACCACCGCATGGACACTGGCCAGCGAGAAGAACGGGAAGGTCTATGCGATCCGTTATACCCCTGCCGGCCTGCTGGTGAAGGAGCGCACCGTCAGCACGTCCAGTCTGGTCCTGAAGGCTGCATCCAACCTGATGAACGCCACCACGAAGGAAGATGCGACCCAAATGGTCAACAGCGTGGCCATCTACGACCAGAACGGTAACTTTCTGCGGAGAATGGGTGACAGCGAAGCACAGAAGCTCTGCGGCGTGATGGAGCAGCATGTCACCAAGGGAAATGACGGAGCAGCGAGGGCTGATGCGTCTGCCAAGAAGATCCTTGCAGACGGCAAGCTGCAGAAGACCGTGACGGTCAACGTTCTGGGAGACATGAGCCTGCTGACCGGAGAAACCGTGGTGGTCAGAGAGGGTAAGACCGGGTTGACCGGCATTTTCTGGATCGACGCCGATGTCCACACCTGGAAGAACAAGAATTACTACACGAAGCTGACGCTGAATTGCCGGAATGTGATGGCAACGGCCGACGCAGGAAGTGAGGTCAAATGAGCGACGCCAGAGACCCCTATCTGGGGCTGAATAACCACATCCGGCAGCAGGCCCGGGAGCAGGCACCGACGTATTACGCCATCGGAAAGATCCTCTCCCTGCGGCCGCTGAAGATCCGCGCCGACGGGCTCGACCTTGACAGGGATGACCTGCGTGTGCCGGAGTCAATGTATTCGAATTTCATCCAGGAGAAGCCTGTTGAAGGACGCGGCGTCCGGACGCGGCTTCCTATGAAGGAATTTGTGTGCAAGTGTGCGCTGTCCATCGGCGTGGCCACCCGGCCGGAGGAGTACGTCTACGGTGCGACAATTCTCCAGGTTGATGACGAGGTTCTGCTCATGCGATCCAGCGACGGGCAGACCTACTACCTTCTCGAGAGGATGGTGGAGCTGCCGTGAGCCTGTTCCCTTTGATCTCAGAGCCGGATACCGGGGAACTGACCGGCTCTGACGGCCTTCCGCTCTACCGCGAGGTGGACTGGGACTTCCGGACGAACAAACCCGTCTGGAAAGGTGGAAACCCCGTATACGTGACGGGGGGGCGCGCCGTTCTGGTGTGGGCGTGGAATGCGCTGCACACCATGCGCTTCAACCACGACGTGTTCAGCACCGACTACGGCCTTGACGGAAATACCTTGCTGGGGCAGGCATATTCCGGAGAGGTGCGGGAATCTGAGGCCATCCGCATTGTACGGGAAACGCTGCAGGTCAATCCGTATATCACGAACGTCACGCAGGTAAGCGTGAGCTTCGAGGGCTCAGTCCTGCATCTGAGTTTCAAATTGACAACGATCTATGGGGAGGTGACCATCGATGACTGCGACATCGCCTTATGACGAGCTGACGCCGGAAAGCATCAAAGCGAGCATGCTCTCTGACCTGACGGCCAAAGGAGTTGACGTCAGCATCAGAGAAGGGTCCTACGCAAATACGCTGGTAAGCGTAGCGGCTTATCAGCTGTTCAAGATGTACCAGCAGTTCCCGAGCTTGCTTCACATGGCCTTTCCGGATGAGACCTCCGGCGAGTACATCGATAAAAATGCGGCGCAGATCGGCATGGTTCGCGCCGCCGGCAAGAAAGCCACCGTGGAAATCGCCTTCACGGGGACTGAGGGTACATATATTGCCGCCGGGACGGCGCTCTATGCGCCTGAGAGCGGTTTGCAGTTCCTGACGACCGAGGAGGCCATCATCACGGATGGCTCCGCAACAGCGCCCGCAGAGGCCGCTGAGGTGGGTGCGGATTATAACCTCCCACCCGACAGCATCACGGCCATGTATGTCAACGTTGCCGGCGTTCTCAGCGTGACCAATACCGAGGCAGCGGTCGGCGGCGTAGACGTGGAGAGTGACATCGACTTTTTTGCCCGGTATCATCAACGCCGGACGCTGCCCATCACATCCGGAAATAAGAACCACTATATCACCTGGGCGCTGGAAACTACCGGTGTGGCCTATGCCAACTGCGAACCCCTGTGGAACGGGAACGGGACTGTCCGGGTCATTATTGCCGGAGCGGATCGGGGGCCGGTGGATGAAACGATTCGGCAGAACTGCTATGACCACATCGAGGAGGAACGTCCCATCGGTGCCACGGTCACCGTGGTCAGCGTGGTCACGCGGGAGATCCCGCTGACGGCAACCGTGACGCTACTGGACGGATACACCACGGAGGACGTGAAGAATCAGCTGACGGCGGCGGTGGGTGAACTGCTGGCCAGCCAGACCTTCGGTGAGGAGGTGCGTGTTCCGTTCAGCCGCTTTCTGGCCTGCCTGCTGCAATGCCCCGGCGTGGCAGATTACAGCGCTCTGACGGTGGACGGCGGCATGTCGGCCATCACCATCAATGCGGAAGATGCCGCGGTGGTTGGAACAGTTGCCATCAGCTGAGGGAGGAAAACCACATGAGTACACTACCGAACCGGGAACGGGTACCCGAATACCATTATGCGTCTGAGCAGAGCAAAGCCCTGATCGACATGCTGGAGGACGCCAGTCTCGAGGCCAAGGCCGCGCTGGAGGACGTGATGGCGCAGTTTTTCGTAGACACAGCCACCTGGGGGCTCACCCTCTGGGAGCAACAGGTGGGCATTGAAACCGACAACTCACTGCCGCTGGCGACCCGCCGCGCGGCCATCCGTCAGAAGCTCGTGGCCAGCGGCAATACCACCTCAGAGATGATCCGCGGGCTGGCAGAGGCACTCACCGGCTATGAGGCGAAGGTAGAGGTCAACGATGACTACAGCTTTTCGCTCAGCTTCTGGGGCGAGAAAAATCAGCTGGCGACCATCGACGTGGCAGAACTGAAGACCGTTGTAGAGCAGATCAAGCCGGCACACCTGCGCTTTGTGATCAGCGGCATCACATGGGCCGATCTGGAAAGCGTAAATATGACCTGGAAGTATTTTGAGGATAACCCGACAACGTGGGCGCAGCTGGAATCCATGTTCTGCATCCATGCAAAAGAGTAAGAGGAGGGAATTTTTATGGGCAGATTTTTCGGAAAACGCTGGAAGATCGACGGCGTGACGGCAGGGCCAATCAGTCGTCACTATCCGGCCAACGGCCGCTATTCGGTGATCTTCGAGCGGGATGACGCCTTTCTGGAGCAGATTGAGAAGATCAACTGGGCCAAGCCCACGATCCAGCGTCTCAGCGAGGACGCCAATGAACAGGGACTGCCGGAGGGTTACGGCTTTAAGGTCGTTGATATCAAGTACGACAACAGCGGCCGTCACTACACGGTGGAGTTGCAGACGGCCAGCCAGTATCTCGGCGATGTGACACAGTATCAGGAACAGATCGCAGAGCTGGAGAGCGCTGCCGCTGAGAAGGACAGCACGATCACGGCGCAGGCCTCCACCATCCAGTCGCAGGAAAGCCAGATTGAGAGCCAGACCGCCACGATTCAGGAGCAGGCAACCACCATTCAGGAGCTGCGTGAAGCCGGCACTGCTGCTGAATTAGAGACCGGTCTGGATGCGGCCTACGAGGAAGGAGTGAACAGCGTTGAGTAAGCAGATCTATTTTGACGCCATGAAGGAAAAGGGCAAGCTGGATGCGACCGACCTTCAGACGCGTTCTGCCGGCATGACCGGAACGGAGCTGTATGCGGAGGATGGCAAGATCCCCAGCTTCGCAGCTGCCGTAGCTCGGAAGAATATGCTGGAGCGCAAGGTGGGCTTTGTCTGCCGATCTACGGCCGGCCGTGTGGTGAAGCTCCTGCAGAACTACGATTCCACCGTCTACCCCCAGGAGCCGGAGGATCTGCCGGCGCAGTGGGGCTTCCAGTGGTCCACGGATCCGAAAAAGGCGCTGCCTTTCATCGCTCTGAGCACGTCTCCTTACGCCAAGGATGACTGCTGCACCCATGACGGCCATGTATGGCGTTCTGGGCAGGATAACAATGTGTGGGCACCCGGCACCGCCGGCGCGAAGTGGAATGACCTCGGCGAGATTGAAGAGGTAATGGAGGCAGGTTGATGACGTTTGAACTGACGCCGCAGACGATCATCACGACCGGAGCTGTTATTACTGCAGCGGTGCTGCTGATCCAGCGCTTTGCAAAGGGTGTGCGCTGGTTCGACCAGCAGGAGAAGCAGACCACAGACATCGCGGCATTGAAGGCAAAGCACGAAGCCGATATGAAAGCCATGAAGCAGATTCTGGCCGAGGATATGCACGGTATCAACGAGGAGCAGACACTTCTTACATATGGCATCCTGGCCTGCCTGAAGGGCCTGAAGGAGCAGGGGTGCAACGGGCCTGTGTCCGAAGCAATCAATAAGATTGAAAAGTACCTGAACAAAAAAGCACATGGAGACTGAAAGGAGACGTTAACATGGAACTGCATGAAATTCTGATCTACGGTGTGGCGGCGCTGGGCTGCTTCATCCTGGCCATTCTGATCAAGGGCAATCGTCAGGCGGTACTCCAGCTCGCCACAGACCTCATCAACAAGGCTGAGAGCACCATCCAAGGTTCCGGCATGGGCGCGGACAAGAAGGCTCTGGTCATCGCCCAGCTGCAGGCTGCCGGCATCAAGGTTACATCCTGGCTGGATCACCAGATTGATGTGATCGTGGCCACGCTGAACAAGACGGGCGCATGGCTGGCCACGAAGACCCAAGAGGGTATCTCGGGAATGAACCAGGACACGGAGCGTTCCCATGAATAAGCAGCCAATCCTGTACCTCCAGACAGATGGCCGCTGGAAGGCCGAACCCTACCGTGTACCTGGTGAGAATTCTACAATCGGCAGCTCCGGCTGTGGCCCCACCGCCGCGGCCATGCTGATTGAGACGCTCACGGGCAAAACCTTCACGCCGGCGGATGCCTGCAAGTGGTCTATTGAGCACGGCTACAAGGCTCTGAAGCAGGGAACCTATTACTCCTACTTCAAGCCCCAGTTTGAGGCATTCGGCATCAAATGCGATATGCTGAACTGGACAAATACCTACGGAAAGCCGGATCACACCAACCATGCGAAGGCGTTGGCCATGCTGCAGGCGGGCTATTACCTCATCGCTCTGATGAACAAGGGACTGTGGACTTCCAGCGGGCATTTCGTGGTGGTGTGGTGGGCAGACAACAAGATCCACATCAATGATCCGGCCAGCACCAGGAAGGTCAGGACTGAGGGCGATCCGGGGACTTTCCGGAGTCAGGTCAAATATTATTGGTGGGTGGATGCCCGCGCATATAACCAGCAGAAGGAGGCTGAGGAGGACGTGACGCACGAAGAATGGATGCAGCATTGGTATGAGCTTCGCAAGAGCCTGCAGGACAACGACAGCAGCGCATACAGCGAGGAGGCCCGGAAGTGGGCGCAGGAGGTCGGCCTGATCACCGGCAACGGCACAGAGATTGACGGCGAGCCGAACTGTATGTGGGAGGACGTCCTGACCCGTGAGCAGTTTGCCACGGTGCTCTATCGCTTTGCGAAGATTATCGGCAAGGCATGACCATCAAGGTAACGAAAGAAAAAAAGCCGGAATACTCCAAGCGGCTGGTGTCTGACATCCGGTCGCTGCTGTGGGTGGTCACCGTGGGCGGTCTGCTGCTGGCTGCCTACTGCATCCACAAGGGCTACACCGGCTCCCTCCCCTGGCTGTCTGCCATGGTGGGCCTACCCTGGACAGCGCACGGCGTTGTGTGCTCGTTCTATCTGAATATGGCCAAGTCGGACCACCGCGCCGGCGGCGTGACCTTCGAGAGCGCAAAGGCAGCCAACTTCGAGCAGCCGGCCGAAAGTGAAAACAGCCCGGGTATTTGATGGCTCAGGCCCAGCGTCCACATCGGGGAAAAACGGTGTGGACGCTGGGGTTTGCTTGGGGTTTATTTGGGGTTTATTTCAACCGAAACCGGCCCAAATTGGCGAAATGCCACGAAACACAAAAACCCCGGAAGCCTTACGGCACAGCACTTTGCGGGTATTCACGGAAATTGGCGAAACAAAACTATCATAATTCGTAATCAGCAGGTCATGTGTTCGAGTCACACCACCAGCTCCAAAAAGCATCGAAAACTTCGGTTTTCGATGCTTTTTTGTTGCGAAAACGCTGAAAAAGGTGTGGGTCAAAATGTGGGTCAAGCACTGACCCACACCGTGACCCACAAGCGGAATAAACTGTACCCAAGAAAATGGACACGAGATTTTGACCCATGGTCCCGTTCGGCGGACACGCATTTGACCCATAGGGGCAGTCAGCGGCTTTGCCGCCTACTGCCAGCTCATGCCCCATGGGTACAACGAAATGCGCGGAAAGACCCAAAGAGCACCGGAGAGAAATTGCTTCCTTTCCGGTGCTCTGCTTGCCTGCGGGACTTATCGAATCTGCGCCATGAAGCTGCCCATTTTCTCCGCGGCCTTTTGCTGCATCTGCCGTGTGACGTGGGTGTAGGTTCGCAGGGTGAATCCCGCGTCGTAGTGACCGAGCATTGAAGACACTGTTTTTACATCTACGCCGTTTTGCAGTGCCAAGGTCGCGAATGTGTGTCTCAGGTCGTGGAACCTGATATGCTCCAGTCCCGCGTCCTTGAGGATTCGCTTGTGGAGTGTTACGACCGAGTCGGGGTGGTACATTTCTCCTGTTCTGCCGGACGGGAACATCCACGGATTGCTGGGATGTTTGGCGTGCTCCTGCTTCAGCAGCTCCACGGCATCCTGCGGGATAGACACCTCGCGGATGGAGTTGCCGGTTTTGGGGCGGCTTAGAATGAGCTGGTGCTCTGTGTCCCAGCTGGCCTGCTTACTGACGGAGATGGTGCAGTTGGCTTCGTCGAGGTCGCTCCATTGGAGCGCGACCAGCTCGCCCTTTCTCAGTCCGCTGACCAGTTCCAGATAGAACATCGGCAGGGCATTACGCCGCTCGGCTGCATTTAGATACGCGCTGATGTGGTCTGGGTGAAGGATTTTCATCTCTTGTTTTTCAATTTTGGGGATGATGCAATTCTCCGTGGGATTGCTGAGAATGAGTTTTTCTTTCACCGCCCGGTCAAGGGCATTGTGCAGCATCATATGGATGCCGCGCACAGTGGAATTGCTCAGTCCGGGTTTTTCCTTTTTCTGTACCTTTCGCAACCTGCCATTGCTTTGCAGATCGTTGTAGAACTTTTGCAGGTCACGGGTGGTGAGCTTATTCAGCGGGATATCCCCGATGGCAGGGATGATATGCTGTTCGATGTTTCGGTGGTAGTAGTTCATGGTAGACGGACGGATGTGTAGCTTGGAATAGAGCTCGAACCATGTTCTCAGCCAAGCGGCAACCGTGTATTCATCGGCGCGGCCGATGTCCAATGACTGGCTCTCCTCAATGGCTTTCTTTAGCTTCGCCTTGCATTCCGCCTGCGTCTTGCCGAGGACGTTTTTGATGATCCGCTTGCCTGTCTCGGGATGATAACCTGCGGTGTAGCGCCCCTCCCAACGCCCGTCTGCACGTTTGCGAATGTTGCCCTCGCCGTTGGCGCGTTTTTTAGCCATTCGTGATCATCTCCTTTGCTTTTTCTTCCTCGTCGGCATCGAAAGAGTAGGGCGTTCCCAGCTCTCCGGCGATACCGGCCGCCAGCTTGAAGCCCGCCGTGAAGCTCATCAACGTGGACCTCGCCAGCAGAGTGTTTTGTACGTCCAACAGCCGCAGCAGCTTTCTGCGCCCCGCGGTGTCCATGTCCCGCCGCAGTTCCTCACGGACGTATTCGATCTGGGTGTCCAGTTCTGGATGCGACTGATGGTCAAAGCGCTTTTGCAGGGCTTTCATGTAGTCATACATTGCGGCACCTCCTTTTTGGCAACCACAACACATACCACAACTCCGCTCACAAAGCTACTGTTTTCTGAAATGTTTCTTTGACTATTGCGGCGTAAAAACTAAACACCTCGACTCGCTTTACATATGGAATTTCATTGAAAATCCCTGTTGCTGTTCCAACTCATGGTC
>OHWH01000080.1_pt1 | contig 98636 bp, 85 predicted proteins | sample 1579701 | NCBI WGS metagenome assembly OHWH01 (sample SAMEA3882515, study PRJEB24775) | human gut metagenome | biome: human-associated habitat; feature: intestine environment; material: feces | place: Netherlands | collected 2009/2010 | reverse complement strand
CAATGTGACGAAAATACGATAAAAAGAGCGGGTCAACCGAGACCGTACTCCTTTAACCGGTCATAAAATACGGAGCGGGACACGTCCAGCTGCTTCATCGCCAGCTTTCTGTCGCCGCCGCACTGGAGCAGCACCTGCTGGATATAGCGGCGCTCCTCCTGCCGCATATGCTGGCGCAGCGTCAGGGGGACGGGCTCCGCATCCAGATGGATGTGCTCGGGGTAGATGATATCCGTGTCGGACAGCGCCGCGGCGCCCTCCAGCACATTCTCCAGTTCCCGCAGGTTACCGGGCCAGTCGTAGTTGAGGAGCTTGCTGAACGCCTCGCCGGACAGGGCCTTGTCCGGGATGTGGTAGCGTTGGCAAATCTCCTCCATAAACTCGTTGGCAATGGCGTAGATATCCTCCCGGCAGTCACGCAGGGGAGGCAGCTCCACGGAAAAGGCGGACAGCCGGTAGTAGAGATCCTGCCGGAACCGTCCGGCGTCCACCGCCTCCCGCAGGGCGGGGCCTGCCACCGCCAATATCCGCACGTCCACGGGGACGGGCTGGGCGGAGTCCAGCGGCAGCACCTCCCGGCGCTGGATGGCGTGGAGCAACCGGGCCTGTGCGCCCGGCGGCAGACGGTCTACCTCCTCCAGCAGCAGTGTGCCGCCGTCCGCCTCGCGGAACAGTCCCGGCGCGCCGCCCGCCCGGCCGAACAGCTTTTCCTCCAGCTCAGCGGGGTCGATGGCGGAGCAGTCCGCCTGCACCATCTGGCCGCCCCGGGGCTGTGCCTGTAAGATCCAGCGTGCCAGCCGGGTCTTTCCCGTGCCGCTTTCACCCACGATCAGGATATTGCAGTCCATCTGGCTGATCTTGTACGTCCGCCGCCGCACGGCGCGGGTGGGGGCGGAGTTGCCGAAGGGCAGCAGCGGGTTGGGTACGCTGTCCGGCAGGCTCCGCTCGGAGGACTCCCGGTATTTGCGTTCCGCCGCGGCGATGGCGGTGTTCCGCTCCATGATCGTGGTGCGGATGTCCTCGATATTCCGGAACTTGACGATGATGCCCTCGATCTGCCCGTCGCTTTCGATGGGCAGGATGGAGGCCAGCAGCGCGAAGCCGTTGATCTCGTAGGCTACATCGGAAAAGCTGGGGACCTCGCCGTTGAGCACCTGATGCAGATGGGTCTCGAACAGCTCGCCCTCGAAGAAATCCCGGAAGTGGTAGCCCACCACGCAGATCTCCTGATCCGGGCCCTTGGCGATGAAGCTGCCGCCGCGCAGCAGACTGCCGATGCCCTCCTTCCGGGCGGAATAGCCCTTTTCCTCCCAGAATTTTACACGCTTCGTCCGGTGATCCAAGACCACCATCTGGCCGATGCAGACGAAATAATTGATGGAGTAGACCTTCTCCCGCACCTCAATGGCGATCTCCTTGTCGCCGATGTGGATGGAGATGGGGACGCCCTGAAACGTCACGTCCAGACTCAGCCCCACCGCCTCGCCACGCCGCAGGTGCTTGTATACCGGCTTGATGCCGGGGCCCTTGTAGACGCCTACCGCCGCCAGCATATCCCCGGCGCGGAGGCGTGGATCCTGAATGCCCAGCTGCACCAGATCGGCGGCGGCAAGACTGCCGTCGTCCATGCCCATGGCGGAGGTGGCCAGGATCACCATATCCTCCGGCTCCAGACGGCCGGCGGGGTGGGAGTAGAGGCTGTGGTTGAACAGGCCAAAGCGCTCCTTGGCCTGCTGGTTGATATGGGTCACGATGCCCTGCCGATCCATGGTGAACATGGCATGGGAGGACGAGTCCATCACATTTTGCAGAATATCCATATTTCCCGCTCCCTTTCGGCAGTGATACCGCTATTCTACACCATGTGCGGACGATTTACAACATAGGGGAAAGCAAAGCCTGCGGCGGATACAGCAGGCTTTGCTTTCCCAGGGGAGGGGGGAACGATCACAGATCACATTTGCAGAGATCAGCCAGCGTCTCCCGACGAACCGCCTCGTAGCTCTCACCGCCCCGGAGCATGACGATGGGGGCGCGGGGCAGCCGGTTGTAGTTGGAGGCCATGGAGTAGTTGTACGCACCGGTGGTGCAGACCGCCACGATGTCGCCGCGGTTCACGGAGGAGGGCAGCATCACGTGCTCCTGAATGATGTCGCCGCTCTCGCAGCAGCGTCCCACCACGGAGGCCTCGAAGTCGCACGCCTCCTGCATCTTGTTGGCCAGCAGGCAGGTGTAGTTGGACTTATACAGGGCGAAGCGGGGGTTATCCGGCATACCGCCATCGATGGAGACGTAGTTCTTGTAGCCGGGGATCTTTTTCACTGTGCCGCAGGTGTACAGCGTCATGCCCGCCGCGCCCACGATGCTGCGGCCCGGCTCCATGTGAATCTCCGGCATCTCGATGGCCAGACGCTGGCAGGCGGCCTTGATGGCGGCTGCCACCTGACTGACCTTGGTGTCCACGTCCAGATAGGGATCGCTCTCCACGTAGCGCACGCCGTAGCCGCCGCCCAGATCCAGCTGCTTGGCCATGTAGCCGTGCTTCTCCTTCATGGAGGCGATGAACTCCAGCATGATGACGGCGGCGCGCTCGAAGATGTCCTCACCGAAGACCTGCGAGCCCACGTGGCAGTGGAAGCCCATCAGCTCCACATGGGGCTGCGCCAGCGTGAAAACGGTGATCTCCTCGGCCTGTCCCGTCTCGATGGCGGAGCCGAACTTGCTGTCCACCTTACCGGTGGCGATGGCCTCGTAGGTGTGGGGGTCGATGCCCGGCGTCAGACGCAGCAGTACCTTCTGGCGTATACCGCGGCGGCCGGCCTCGGCCTCGATGGCCTTGATCTCCTCCACGTTGTCGGCCACGAAGTAGCCGATGTGGTTGTCCATGCCGTAGACGATGTCCTCGTCCGTCTTGTTGTTGCTGTGGAAGTAGGCGTGGCTCAGGTCGTATCCCGCCTGCAGCGCGGTGTAGATCTCGCCGGAGGATACCACGTCGATGCCCATGCCCTCCTCCCGCATGATCTCGTAGATGCGCTTGAAGGAGTTGGCCTTACTGGCGTACAGGGGGCGGCTGGTGGGGCCGAAGTGCTTCTTGAAGGCGTTCTGATATACCCGGCACTGGTGGCGGATGTAGTCCTCATCCAGCAGGTACAGGGGTGTACCGTACTGCTTGGCCAGCGCCACGGTATCCTGCCCGGCAAAGTGCAGATGCCCGTTGGCGCCGATGGTGATGTTGTCACAGATCATGGTAAATTCCTTTCTCTCCTGCCCGCCGGGGGCGGGACAAGTCCTATGTATGGGAAGGCTCCCATTGAGCCGAATGCGCGAATTTAAGGGTTTTGATGCGGAAAATAACTGTCTATCGCTTATTTGCGGGGAAAAGAGAGAGGGCGGGGGGACTGCGGCTCAACCACACCGCAGTCCCCTGCCCGTCTGCTGAGAGCAGAGGAGGTACGAAAATGCTCAGGTCACTCGGCCTTGGAGGCAGCGTTCTTCTTAGCAACTGCCTTGTCCAGCCAATCCTTGCCGTCCGCGAAGCGGGAGACGATGTAGGTCACCACATAGTCGCCGGCGGAGTTGATCATGGTGGCGGGAGGATCGACCAGGTTGCCGATGGCGACCAGGATGGGGAATGCCAGCTCGATCTGGTTGGGGAAGAAGATGGAGCAGATGATGTACTCGCCGATGTAGCCGCCGCCGGGGACGCCGGACATACCGACAGAGGACAGCACCGCCACGAGGACGATGGGGATCAGCTTGCCCCAGCTCATTTCCTGACCGAACACGCCCCACACGAAGGCGATCTTCAGCACGCAGGAGAAGCAGGAGCCGTCCATGTGCATGGTAGCGCCCAGAGGCACGACCATCTCGGCCACGTCCTTGCTGACGCCGGTATCCTCAGCCTCTTCCAGGTTGGTGGGGATGGTAGCCACAGAGGAGCAGGTGCCAAGAGACACCAGAGCGGGCTTGGTGATGTGGCGGAACATGGTCTTGATACCGTGCTTGCCGCCGCCGAACCATGCGAACAGGGGGAAGGCGGTGAAGATGTAGATGAAGCACAGGGGATAGTACACCGCCATGGCGCGGCCATAGGAGCCGGCGATCTGCGGGCCGTAGTCGGCGACCAGACCGGCGAAGATGGCGAAGAAGGCCACGGGAGCGTAGTAGGTGATGATCTTGATGAACTTCATCATGACCTCGGTCATGCTGCTGAGCCACTTGGCAACCAGGGTCTCAGAACCGCCCGCCATGTTGGTGGCGAAGCCGAACAGCACGGAGAACACGATCAGGGGCAGCATGGCCTTGCGGGTCAGCAGACCCACGAAGTCGCTGGCGGTGAAGAAGTTGACGATCATGTCGGAGATGGAGGCGTACTCGCCGATCTCCTCAGAGGGGATGTCGTTCCAGGGAACCAGTACCGGGGGGAAGATCTTCATCAGCGCGAACATGATGACGGCGGCGATGGCGCCGGTGATGACGAAGGTCGCCACGGTGGTGCCCATGATCTTACCGGCACGCTTCATGCTCTTCATGTTGGCGATGGAGCCCGCGATGGACACGAACACCAGCGGCACCACCACGCAGAACATCATGTTGATGAACACCGTGCCGAAGGGCTTCAGAACGCCGGCGGCGGTGGGGGCCAGCCAGCCGACGATGGCGCCCAGCACCATCGCGCCCAGCATGATGCCAAGGAAAATATAATTCTTGACGACTGCTTTCTTTTCCATTAGATTTTTCTCCTCCTAACAATGTTTGGTTGATTTGGTTGCTCTCTCTATGTAAAGCATATTGCTTACATACTTAATAAAGAAGGGTCCAGCGCCTCGTCGGTGATCTCGCCCTTGCAGACGATATTGGTGGGGCCGGTGAGGAACAGGTCGGTGACATGGCCCGCGTCGTCCCGCTCCACGTCGATGGTCAGCGTACCGCCGGTCATGTCCACCCGGACGCCCTTGCCGGACACCTTGCCCAGCAGCGTCAGCACCGTCACCACAGAGCCGGTGCCTGTGCCGCAGGCGTAGGTGAAATCCTCCACGCCCCGCTCATACGTCCGCTCGTAGACGTGGTCGGGGCCGATGATCTCGTAGAAGTTCACGTTGGCGCCCTTGGGGAAGTCTTTATAGTAGCGGAGCTTGCGGCCCAGCTGGAACAGCGCCTGCGTGTCGTAGTCCTTCAGGTTCTCGATGGGTACCGCCGCGTGGGGGATGCCGGGGTCGCCCAACTCCACATAGGCGCAGTCGTAGGTGACGCCGTCCACCTCCGCCTTGTCCTCCAGCCGCATATGGCAGGGGTCGTTGAGCCGGACGCGGTAGTGCTGCCGGTCGATGCGCCAGCCGGTGACAAGCCCCGCCGTCGTCTCCACCTTCTGCACCTCGCCCGCCAGACCGTTCTCGTAGCCGAAGCGGCAGATGCATCGTGCACCGTTGCCGCACATCTCGCCCAGCGAACCGTCGGAGTTGAAGAACAGCATCTTGTAGTCGCCGCCGTAGGTGGGATTTTTCACCACCATGAAGCCGTCTGCGCCGATGGACATATGCCGCTCGCACAGGATACGGATGATCTCCGGCCACTTCTCGTCGGGGATGGCGTTTGCGCGGTCGTCCACCACGATGAAATCATTGCCGGCTCCGTTCATTTTCCAGAATTGCATGACCAAGCACTCCTTCCGTGTTTCTGTGGACATTGTACATACCGGCGCGAAGATTGTCAAAAAAATTACGCAGTCCTGATTTTAGGATTATCGTCCTGAAATCAGGACAATTTGACGGGGGCGGGAGGCGTACCCGGACGGGCGGCGGGGCGGCGCGTGGCCGGCAGGGAGGGGCGGACGGGCAATTCCCCCTTGCAATCTGGCGTGGGCGGGTGTATAATAACCCAGAAAACTGAACAGACGGGAGCTTGTGTGACAGGCTGAGAGGAAGGTGTTACCTTCGACCGGTGACCTGATTTGGATAATGCCAACGTAGGGACGGCGATCGGCGCTTTGCGGAAGTTACCCATGTCGGGTGGTTTCCGTTTTTTATTTTTCCTGGCAGAAAGGACGTGAGTGGACCTATCCCGAGTGGTTTCGGGCGGATAGAAGGGGAGCGCCTTGTGTCTTGTAATTTGCGAGGGAACCCGTGTTTCGGGGTGAGAGGAGAAAATAGATTCTCGACCGAGCGAAGTATGTTGCTTCGTATAAATATGAAAAGAGGCAATACAAGTGAAAAATTCTAACAGCATTCTGAAAATGACGGTTTTGGCTATGCTTATTGCGCTGGGCGTTGTGATCTCGCCCATCCTGCGGGTGGAGGGTATGTGTCCCATGGCGCATTTCATCAACATCGTCTGCTCCGTTTTTCTGGGGCCGTGGTATTCGCTGCTCTGCGCCACACTGATCGGCATCATCCGCATGGCCACCATGGGCATCCCCCCGCTGGCCCTGACCGGCGCCGTGTTCGGCGCGTTCCTCTCCGGCGTTTTTTACCGCCTGTCCAAGGGTAAGATCATCTGCGCCGTCATCGGCGAGGTCATCGGCACCGGCATCATCGGCGCCATCGTCTCCTACCCCGTTATGACGTTCCTTTGGGGCAAGGAGGGGCTGAGCTGGATGTTCTACGTGCCGTCCTTCATCTGCGGCACCCTCATCGGCGGCAGCATCGCCTATGTATTTCTGCGGAAAATGGCGTCCAACGGTATGCTGACAAAGCTGCAGGTCAAGCTGAACGCCAAGGGCTATACCGACAAGAGCACCGTCCTGTCCGACGCGCTGACCATCGCGGCCTTCGGCGGCATCCTCTTTGTGGTCATCAAGCTGGCCTCCGGCGTCTTTGAACTGACCAACCCCATCTGGAACACCCTGTCCTACGCCGCACCGGCGGTCTGCGCGGCCGCGGCGGTCATCTACTACATCGTCAAGAAGGTGAAACCTGCTGATGCGATCCATTCCTGACATTCGCGGTGCGGTCAGGGAGCGCAGCTCCCTGATCCACTGCATCACTAACCCCATCTCCATCAACCAGTGCGCCAACGCCATTTTGGCTGTGGGCGGCCGTCCCATCATGGCGGAGCATCCCCGTGAGGTGTCGGAGATCACCGCCACCGCCGGGGCGCTGATGCTGAATCTGGGCAACATCACCGACGTGCGGATGGAGGCTATGCGCCTCTCCGCGCGGACGGCGGCGGAGCATGGAACGCCCATTCTGCTGGACGCAGTGGGCGTAGCCTGCTCCAGACTGCGCCGGGACTACGCCTGCGGCCTGATGGAGGCCGTGACGCCGGCGGTCATCAAGGGCAACTACTCCGAGATCAACGCCCTGTATCAGGAGCGCTACCGCGCCTCCGGTGTGGACGCAGATGCCGCGCTGGACGCGCAGACCGTGGAGCGGGCCGCCGCCGCACTGGCGCGTACCCGCCGCACGGTGGTGCTGGCCAGCGGAAAGGTGGATATCGTGACGGACGGGACGCGGCTCATCCGCGTCAGAAACGGCACGCCCCAGCTCTCCTGCGTCACCGGCACCGGCTGTATGCTGGGGGCGCTGACGGCGGCGTATCTGTCGGCGGCGAGCGGTCTGGACGCCGCAGTCACGGCCTGCGCCGTGCTGGGCGTCTGCGGCCAGCTGGCGGAGACGGAGCGCGGCTCCGGCAGCTTTATGGTGGGCCTGCTGGACGCGCTGTCCACCTTACAGGACGCGGAACTGGAACGTTATATGGATTTGGAGGAGATCGAAATTGAAGCATCTTGACACCAGCCTTTACTTTATCACCGACAGCACAGGCCTCAGCGAGGAGGAGTTCCTCCGCCGGACGGAGGAGGCGCTGCGGGGCGGCGTCACCCTTTTGCAGCTGCGGGAGAAGAACCGGACCACCCGGGAGTACCTGTCCCTCGCGGAAAAGGTACACGCACTGACCCGGCGGTACGGCGTGCCGCTGCTCATCGACGACCGGCTGGACGTGGCCATGGCCATGGACGCCGAGGGCGTCCATCTGGGGCAGAGCGACCTGCCCATCCACATGGCCCGGCGTATTCTGGGAGCGGATAAGATCGTGGGCGCTACCGCCAAGACCGTGCCGCAGGCTACGGAGGCCTATGAGCAGGGGGCGGATTATCTGGGCGTGGGCGCCATCTATCCCACCACCACCAAGGTCAAGACCGTCCTGACCTCCACCGATACCCTGCGGGACATCTGCAAGGCCGTCCCCATCCCCGTCAACGCCATCGGCGGATTGAACAAGACCAACATCGACGTGCTGTGCGGCATCCCCATCGCCGGCATCTGCGTTGTCTCCGCCATCATGAAGGCGGACGATCCCCGGCAGGCTGCCATCGACCTGCGCGATAGGGCAAAAGAACTGGGGATCCTCTAAACCTCGGAAGACCGTCCCGACCCATGGCCGGGGCCTTCAAGCGGCAGATTGGGGGCACCACCTTCCGCCGCTCTATAAAAGTAATGCTGAAACAGGAAAGGAGCAAACCAATGAGAACAGCATTATCCATCGCCGGAAGCGATTCCAGCGGAGGCGCCGGTATCCAGGCAGATATCAAGACCATGTCCGCCAATGGCGTATACGCCATGACCGCGGTCACAGCCCTGACTGCCCAGAACACCACCGGCGTCACAGGCATCTTGGACTCCACCCCCGCATTTCTCTCCGCACAGCTGGACGCCGTATTCACCGATATTTTCCCCGACGCGGTCAAGATCGGCATGGTGTCCTCCGTGGAGCTGATCTCCGTCATCGCCCAAAAGCTGCGGCAATACGGGGCGCGCCACATTGTGGTAGACCCCGTGATGGTGGCCACCTCCGGCTCCCGCCTGCTGCGGGAGGACGCGGTGGAGGCTCTGAAAACAGAGCTGCTGCCTCTGGCGGAGGTAGCCACGCCCAACATCCCCGAGGCGGAGATTCTGGCGGATATGCCCATCCGCACTCCGGCGGACATGGAGGCCGCCGCCCGGAAGATCAGCGAGCAGTACGGCTGCGCCGTGCTGTGCAAGGGCGGACACGACCTGAACGACGCCAACGACCTTCTCTGGAAGGACGGCGCCGGGTATTGGTTCAATGGCCGCCGCATCAACAACCCCAACACCCACGGTACCGGCTGCACGCTGTCCAGCGCCATCGCCGCCAATCTGGCCAAGGGTATGGCGCTGGAGGACGCGGTGCGCCGCGCCAAGGAGTATATCTCCGGCGCGCTGGCAGCCATGCTGGATCTGGGTCACGGCCGCGGCCCCATGAACCACCTCTTTGATCTGAAGAGCGCATACATGAAGGAGGCGGAGTGATATGACCTCTGTTTCCACCCGCCTTCACGACGCGGCGGCTCCCGTCTGGGAGGCCTGCCTGCGCCACCCCTTCGTCACCGGCATCGGCGACGGCACACTGGATATGGAGAAGTTCCGCTACTTCATGCTGCAGGACTATCTCTACTTGTTCGACTACGCCCGCGTGTTCGCACTGGGCGTGGTCAAGGCGCGGGACCCGGAGCTGATGCGGGTCTTTGCCGCCAACGTGGACGCCATTCTGGGCGGTGAGATGAAGATCCACCGCGCCTATATGAAGCGTCTCGACATTACGGAGGAGCAGGTGTTTTCCATAAAGCCTGCCCTCGCAAACCTCTCTTATACGAACTATATGCTCTCCGTCGCCCAGACCGGCGGCCCCATGGAGATCGTGGCCTCAATCCTGGCCTGCTCGTGGAGCTACGCCGAGATCGGGCAGGCGCTGGCCGCCATCCCCGGCGCGGCGGAGCATCCCTTCTACGGCGAGTGGATCCGGGGCTACGCCTCCGAGGAGTACGCCGCCACCAATCAGGCGCTGATCGAACTGATGGATTCGCTGGCGGCGGACGCCGGTGAGGAACAGCTGGCCTACCTGACGGATGTATTTGTCAATTGCAGCCGGTATGAGCTGGGCTTCTGGGACATGGCATGGGACGTGCAGCCATGAGTATTCTGCGCTTTGACAATGTCTCCTACCAATACCCCGGCGAGGACTTCGACATCATCGATGACCTCTCCTTTTCCGTGGAGCCGGGGTCATTCCACTGCATCGTCGGCGTCAGCGGCTGCGGCAAAAGCACCATCTTCCGCATGATCAACGGCCTGCTGCCGCCGAAGGCCGGCACCATCTCCGTCAACGAAAAGCCCATCACGGCGCGGGAGCACTACTGCGGCTATATGCCCCAGAAGGATATGCTGTTCCCGTGGCGCACCATCGGGGAGAATCTGGCGCTTCCGCTGGAGATACAGCGCAGGTACACCAAGGCGCAGCAGCGTGACATGATCGACGCGGCGCTGGCGGATGTGGGGCTGGACGGCTGCCGGGACAAGCGGCCGGACGAGCTTTCCGGCGGTATGCGCCAGCGGGCGGCCTTCGCCCGCACCATGCTCACCGGCAGCGACCTGCTGCTGTTGGACGAGCCGTTCTCCGCGCTGGACTTCCTGACCCGCATCTCCATGCAGGAATGGCTGCTGGAGCAGTGGCAGCGCCATAAGAAGACCATCCTGTTCATCACCCACGACGTGGAGGAGGCCATCTTCCTGTCCTCCAGCGTGTTGGTGGTGGAGAAAACGCCCATCCACGCCCTGCGGGAGATCCCCGTCCCTATGAGCTACCCCCGCACCCGGCAGGATCTCATCCGTCCGGAGGTGGCGGCGCTGCGGGAGCAGCTGGTGGAGATGCTGAGAAAGCAGGTGACGGAATGAAAAAAGCCTGTAAAAGCAATCTTCCAGCGCTGATCTTCCTGTTCGCGCTGCTGATTTTATGGCAGCTGGGGGCGATGAAGGTCAACGCGGCGTACATCCTGCCCACCCCCGTGCAGATCTTGCAGCGGCTGTGGCAGCTCAGGGCGGCGCTGTTCACCGTGCATCTGCCCGCCACCATGGTGGTCACGGCGGTGGGATTGGCCATCTCGCTGGTGCTGGGTCTGGGGCTTGCCGTTCTGATGGATGCCAGCCCCTTCTGCCGCAAGGCCATCTACCCCGTGGTGGTGGCGTCCCAGACCATCCCCACCACCGCCATTGCGCCGTTGTTCGTGCTGTGGTTCGGCTACGGCATCTGGAGCAAGGTGCTGGTGACGGTGCTCATCACGTTCTTCCCCATCACCATCACCGTCTACGACGGCTTGCAGTCGGCGCGGGTGGAGATGATGGAGCTGCTGCTGACCTACGGCGCTACAAAGCGGGATATCTTCTGCAAGATCAAGGTCCCCTGCACACTGCCGTACTTTTTCTCCGCCATCAAAATGGCCATCCCCATGAGCATCATCGGTGCGGCCATCGGCGAGTGGCTGGGCGCACAAAGCGGCTTGGGCTATTTCTCCCGCCGCATGATGACCCAGCTGGACGGCGCGGGCGTCTTCGCCCCCATTGTGCTGCTGTCCGCCGTGGCCATGGCGGCGGTGGCGCTGGTGGCGCTGCTGGAGAAAAAAGTCGTCCGCTGGCGGGGCGAATTCTAAAAAACGAAACATAAGAGAGGTATATAAAGATGAAACGTATCGTATCCATGCTGCTGGCCTGCGTGCTGCTGCTGTGCTGCGTCAGCGGCTGCGGCGCCAAGAACAACGACGACAACAACACCACCGGCGACCTGAAGGAGCTGGACGTGGTGCTGGACTGGTACCCCAACGCCCTCCACGCCTTTATGTATGTGGCCATGGAGAAGGGCTACTATGCCGATGAGGGCCTGAAGATCAACATCCGCTTCCCCTCCAACGCCAACGACGCCATCTCCCTTGTGGCGGCGGGACAGGCGGACATTGGCCTGTACTATCAGCAGGACGTCATTCAGGCCCGCGCCCAGCAGAATGTCCCCGTGAAGTCCATCGGCGCTGTGGTGCAGGCACCCCTGAACATCGTGCTGTCCCTGAAGGATAAGAACATCACCGGCGCCAAGGATCTGGTGGGCAAGACCATCGGCTACGCCGGCACGGAGCTGTCCGAGGCGCTGATCCGCAGCATCATGGACTATGTGGGCGCGGATTACAGCGACGTGACCCTGATCGACGTGGGCTTTGACCTGATGAGCTCCATGACCACCGGCAACGTGGACGCCACCATTGGCTGCCTGGTGAACCACGAGGTACCCCAGATGGAGGAGGAGGGCTTCGAGGTCAACTGGTTCGATCTGGATGACTACGGCGTACCCACCTATTATGAGGGTGTGTTCCTGGCCAACGACGACGCCATCGCCAACGACAGCGAGACGCTCGCTGCGTTCCTGCGGGCCTCCGCCAAGGGCTTTGCCGACATGAAGGCAGACCCGGAGGAGGCACTGCGGATCCTGCTGGCCAACCAGAACGAGGAGAACTTCCCCCTGTCCGAGACAGTGGAGCGCAAGAGCATGGCGACGCTGCTGCCCCTGATGGAGACGGCGGACGCCACGTTCCTCAGCCAGACGGACGAGTGCTGGCAGAAGAACATCGACTGGATGCTGGCACAGAACCTGATCACCAAGGCCCCCGCGCTGGACGATGTCCGCGTCGAGCTGGCGTTCTGACAACGAAACGATAAATAAGCACGCCCCCGGCTCTGCCGAGGGCGTGCTTATTCTGGTTATGAGAGGGGGAGACCGTTCAAGCCAGCAGCAGCTTGTCGTCTGCCGCATCGGTGCCGCCGGCCTCAGAAAAGAGCGCCAGCAGATCGGGTACGGTGAGCTTCTGCTTTTCCCGGCCAGCAATATCCAGCACCACGCGGCCGGCATCCATCATAATGAGGCGGTTGCCGTGGGCGATGGCGTCCTTCATGTTGTGGGTCACCATCATGGTGGTCAGGCCGTTTTCGGCCACGATGCGGTCGGAGAGCTCCAGCACCTTGGCGGCGGTTTTGGGGTCAAGGGCGGCGGTATGCTCGTCCAGCAGCAGGAGCTTGGGCTTTTTCAGGGAGGCCATCAGCAGCGTCAGCGCCTGCCGCTGACCGCCGGAGAGCAGCCCCACCTTGGTGGTCAGCCGATCCTCCAGCCCCAGACCCAGCGGCGCCAGCAGAGCGCGGTATTCCTCCCGCTCAGCGCGGGAAATGCCCCATTTGAAGGTGCGGCGGCTGCCGCGGCGGGCGGCCAGCGCCAGATTTTCCTCGATCCACATATCGCCGGCGGTACCCATCATGGGGTCTTGGAACACGCGGCCCAGATCGGCGGCGCGGCGGTGCTCCGGCTTGCGGGTGATGTCCTCGCCGTCCAGCAGGATGGAGCCGCTGTCCACGGTGAGCGTACCGGCCACGGCGTTGAGCATGGTGGATTTTCCCGCACCGTTGCCGCCGATGACGGTGACAAAATCGCCGTCGTGGAGGGTCAGCGACAGGTCATCCAGCGCTGTTTTGGCATTGACCGTGCCGGGGAAGAAGGTTTTGGAGATATGTTTCAGCTCAAGCATGGACGGTGCCTCCTTTGTGGGCGAGCTTTCCTTTTAGATGGGGAATAGCCAGAAATACAGCCACGATGGCGGCGGACAGGAGCTTCAGGTCGTTGGTGTTCAGACCCAGCTGCAAGACGATCTGCAAAACAAGGTAATAGACGATAGCGCCCAGCGACACCGACAGCATCCGAAGGCCGAAGTTGCGGAACACCTTACCCAGCAGGCTCTCGCCGATGATGACGGCGGCCAGTCCGATGACGATGGCGCCTCGCCCCATGTTCACGTCCGCCGAGCCTTGATACTGACACAGGAGCGCACCGGAGAGCGCCACGATGCCGTTGGAGAGGGCAAGACCCACCACCACGTTGCGCTGGGTGTTGATGCCCTGCGCCCGGGCCATGCGTGCGTTGGCGCCGGTGGCGCGGATGCCGCAGCCGATCTCCGTGCCAAAGAACCAGTACAGCACGGCGATGAGCAGGGCGGTGACCAGCAGCAGCAGCGGCATGGGGTTTTCCAGACTCAGCTGCCGCACAAAGCGCTGGGACACGATGAGGTCGTATTTGTCCACGCTGACGGCCTGATTGGCCTTGCCGCCCATGACCCGCAGATTCACGGAGTAGAGTGCCAGCTGGGTCAGGATACCGGCCAAAATAGCGGGGATGCCGCAGCGGGTATGGAGCAGACCGGTGATAAAGCCTGCCGCCGCACCGCATAGTGTGGCGATGAGCAGCGCCAGCCACGGGTTTACGCCGCTGCGAATGAGCATTACGCAGGCGGCGCCTCCCAGTGCCAGCGTACCGTCCACCGTCAGGTCGGCCACATCCAGAATACGGTAGGTGATGTACACGCCGATGGCCATCAGACCCCAGATAAGGCCTTGGGTGACGGCACCCGGCAGAGAGTTGAGAAGCGAGGTGAGCAGCATATCGTTTTCCTTCCTTTTCCTTGGCAGGCTTTGCCGCAGAAGGACGATCATGTTCGTTCCCCTGCGGCGAAGCCTGCCTGTATGGGGGAGGGGGACAGGCCCCCTCCCGGTCACAGGGCAGACGTTCAGCCCTCGATGGCGGTGTAGCCCTCCAGCGGGGTGATGCCGAGCTTTTCGCACATGGCGGCGTTGTACTTTGGGGTGGCGGGGGCGTATTCAATGGGCATGGTGGAGATGTCGGCCTCGCCCTTGAGGATCTTGGCGGCCATCTTGCCGGTGGTCACGCCCAGATCGTAGTAGTCGATGGACAGGGTGCATACGCCGCAGCCGGCGCACAGGCTGGCCTCGCCGCACACGGCGGGTACACCGGCGGCGGTCAGAATGTTGGCGATGCTCTCGGTGTTGTTGGCAGCGGTGTTATCCGTGGGGATGTAGATGACATCGCTGGCAGCGGCAGCCTTTTCCGTCACAGCGGCCAGATCGTTGGAGTCGGTGAAGGCAAACTCGGTGCAGGTGATGCCCTTGGCAGTCAGCGCCTTGGTGACCTCATCGATCTGGTAGCGGGAGTTGGGCTCAGCGGAGCAGAACAGCAGCCCCACGTTCTTGGCATCCGGGAACCACTCGGTCACCATGGCGGCCTGCTTCTCCAGATCGGCCAGATCGGAGGTACCGGAGATGTTGCCGCCCACGGTGCCGTTGAAGTCGTCCAGATCCAGCGCCACGCCGTAGGCGGTGACGGCAGTACCCAGAATAGGTACCTCGGAGGTGGCGGAGGCCGCGGCGGTCAGCGCCGGGGTGGCGTTGGCCATGATGAGATCCACATCGGCGGACAGGAAGCCGTTGATGATGGTGGAGCAGTTGTTGCTCTCACCGGAGGCGTTCTGCACATCGATTTTTACATCGTCGCCCAGCGCCTCCTTCAGCGCGTCCACGAAGCCCTGGGTGGCGGCGTCCAAAGCGGGGTGCTGCGCCAGCTGGCACACGCCCACCTGGTAGGTGGCATTCTCGGCGTTGTCGCCGGTGTTGTCGGGGGTATCGGTCTTGCCGCAGGCTGCCATGCTGGCGAGCATGACCAGCGCAAGGAACAGTGTAAACAGCTTTTTCATGGTGTTTCTCCTTTTTCGGTGATACAAAAATTAAAAGCCCTGTTCCGGGAGGAACAGAGCTTTTGCAAACAAATACGTTGCGTCTATGCCCTATGCACTGCCGGAAATTCCTTTTTTGCGCAGCAAAAATAGCCCTCGTAATAGAAGGCGGCATAGACACGGTAGGAGTCCACCAGGGACGCAGAGATGCAGTTGACAGCGTTCAGCTTTGCCATAGCGGACTCCTTTCTGCTGCGTGGCAGCGACTTGATGATTGAGACTTTAGCACTTTTAACGGCAAAAGTAAATGGGCGAAATATATAAAATTGGCGACAGATAACGCCAAAAACTGTCAAAGCAAACAATGAAAGCGGCGTTCCCGGCGGCAGACAGCTGTCTGCCGCCGGGAACGCTGTGCTTCAGATACGGAATACGTCGATGAGGAACACCAGCGCCAACCCGTAGTATGTCACCACGGCCACCAGATCGTTGACGGTGGTGATCAGCGGGCCGGAGGCCACGGCGGGGTCGATGTGGACCCTGTGAAAGAGCATGGGGATCAGAGTCCCCACAAGGCTGGAGATCACCATGGCCACCAGCAGCGACACGCCGACACAGCCGGAGATCAGAAAGGCGGACGCCCACACATACCCCTTGAAAAAGTGGATGTACACGCCCAGAAAGGCCAGCGCCATCAGACCGAGACACCCGCCGTTGAGCAGGCCGACACGCATCTCCTTGCCCAGCAGCGCCAGCTCCTCCTTCAGACTGAGGTTTTCGTCCATCAGCACCCGGATGGTCACTGCCAGCGACTGGGTACCCACGTTTCCCGCCATGTCCAGCACCAGCGACTGGAAGCAGATGACGATGGGCAGCACCGCCACCACCGATTCAAAGACGCCCACCACCGAGGATACGCCCATGCCCAGAAACAGCAGCACGATCAGCCACGGCAGGCGCTTTTTCATGCTGACGAACACCGGCTCGCGGAGATCCTCCTCCGAGGTCAGACCGCCCAGCTTGGCGTAGTCGTCGCCCATGGTGTCGTCCACCAGCTCCACCAGATCCTGCGCCGTCAGGACGCCGACGATGCCGCCGGATTCCGACAGCACCGGCAGGGAGTCCTCCTCGTACTCCGCCAGCCGGTCGACGCAGTCCGCTACCTTCTCATGGGCGAGTACATAGGGATACCCCCGGCGGATCACATCCTCCAAGCGGTCGTCTTCCCGGGCAATGATCAGATCCTTCAGGTCGATGGCGCCGGCAAAGGCGCTGTTTTTGTCCACCACGTACAGGGTGGAGATGTTGTCGTGCTCCCCGGCCTGCCGCACCAGCTCGCTCATGGCGCCGCGGATGGTCAGCGTGTCCGGGATGCACACGAAATTGCTGCTCATCCGGCTGCCGATCTCCTCCTCCCGGAAGGCCAGCAGCCGCCGGACATCCGCCCGGACGTCCGGGGCCAGATGCGCCGCCAGACGCTGCCGCTCCCCCTCCGGCAGCTCCTGCAAAATGTCCAGCACGTCCGCGGTGTCCATGCCGGAGAGCACCTCCGCCGTCCGCGCCTCCGGCAGGGCGGCGAGACAGTCGGCGGCGTCGTCCAGATAGGGGAATACCGCTGTCAGAGCCGGCACGTCCATCAGCCGAAGCACCCGCTCCCGCTCAGCCTCCGTTAAAAGGGAGAGGGCCTTCGCCACATCGCGCTCATGGTAGCGCTTGAGCAGCTTGGAGAGTCCCACGCCGCTTTTTGCGCCGCGGATGGTCGCCGCGATCTCCTGCGTAAAATCGTTTCTTGTGATCTTGTTCATCATGTCTGTGTCCTCCTTTGGCACCAAAAATGGGCGCAAAAATGCACCGCTTCAGAGATAGTTGCCACAGCAAGACGTCTCCGGTGCGGTGCAGAAGAACACGACAAAACAGAACGTGGTCAGTCCATGTCCATGGATGACCGCATTCGCGTCCTGTATTTCCGCGTACCGCAGCTCCGGCTTCGCCCTGTACTTCCGCAGCTATCCATGAACATTCACCTCCGATAAGTGAAAATTTGAAAAGCCTTCCGGCTCTCCTGCCCGATGATAACAAAGATGCCCCCCGATGTCAAGGCCGCTTTTTGGCTTTTTTACCTGTTGACAGCGGGCTGACGGCAAGCGGCGTATGCAGCAGACGTGGCAGCACATTCTGGATGGCCTGTGCGCCGTTCTGCGGCAGGATGCCAAGGTCAGGGCGGACGCCTTTACCCCGCAGTTTACCGTGGAGCGGTTCGCGGATGTGCTGTTTGCCCAGATGGTGTCCGCACTGCTGCGGCAGGACTACGACCCCACCGCCGTGCTGGAGCTGATCCGCAGAACGCTGTATTAAAATTCCCACCTTACGGTGGGATTTTAAGTCCCATATATTGAACATGGTTCATTAAAGGAGAGGTATACGATGGTAAAACGAAACACACTGCTGTTGCTGGCGTGCCTTGTGTGGAGCGCGGCGGGCTTCAATATCCTGCGGATCGGCATTCTGGCCTATCCCAACTATCTGAGCGTGTGGAGCTTTCTGCTGTCCGCACTGGTCTTCGCGGTGTTCCAGCGCATGGTGTTCGGCAAGCTGGTAAAAAAGCACACGGCGCGCATCCGCGCCTACGAGGAGGAGCGGCATTTCTTCCTCAAGTTCTTTGACGTAAAATCCTTCCTCATCATGGCGGTGATGATGTCCGGCGGCATCTGGCTGCGGTCCAGCGGCCTTGCGCCGGAGCGCTTCATCGCGGTTTTCTATACCGGCCTTGGCGCCTCGCTGCTGCTGGCGGGCGTGCGGTTCGGCTATCACTTCGGCAAAGCGGCCTCCGCCGCTTCGGAAAATATTTAAGATTATACAAAAACCCTCTCCTGCCCGTCGGGGCAGGAGAGGGTTTTCTATATCGAGGCATGACGTCACAGGAAGAATTTCCGGTGCAGGCTGCGGCGCAGCGGCTTGCAGATGGCGATGACCAGCAGCATGGCGCCCAGCACGGTACACACCGCCAGCGGGTAGAATGACCACAGGAACGTGTCGTGCAGGTGGAACGTCACATTCAGCAGCCACTCCAGCAGCACGGCAAAGCCGCCGCTGCCCAGCAGTGCGCCGCCGCAGATATACAGGGCGCCGCCGGGGACATAGCGCAGCAGCACCACCATCGTGGTGACCAGCACCATGGCTGCACCGGTCACCGGCAGGGCAAAGGTCAGGAACCAGTGTCCGTGGGTGGCGAAGTTGATATAGAACAGGTATAGACCGATGACGATGAAGTCGATCGGCACGAAGATCGCCGGATTGGGCCGTTTGAACCACAGGGGCAGCACCACCGCGACATACAGCACCACCAGACCGCCCACCACATAGCCGGACCACACGATGCCGTTGCCCATCCGCCAGTCGCACAGCACGGAGATCACCGCCGGCAGCACGAACAGCACCGTCAGCACAAAGAGGACGCCGGCGCGGCTGACCTCATCCACCCGCGGACGGTGGTCGGGGGGATAGGGCGGCTCGCCCTGTCCGCAGGGCAGATCAGGGTGGAACACCGGCGTTCCGCACAGGGGACAGACCTTTTCGCTGTCAGCCAGCTCCACGCCGCATTTGATACAGTACATAGTTACGCTCCTTTCCCGCGTCAGCGCTGGTTGCTCTCCACCTTGACGTGGAGACCCAGCTTTCGCAGCACGCGGTAGAAATGCATTTCCAGCTCCGGTTCCCGGATGCTGCGGATGCAGTTGATATACATGGTGCCGTTCCACGTCACCACGCCGCAGTCGTGGGGCGCGGCGGCCTGTACGCCGATGATGAAGTCCATCCGGCGGACGTAGGCCGCCATGGCCTCCGGCAGCTGCACGTTGCCCAGATTGGACAGGCACAGGCAGGATTTCCGCTCGCCCACGGCGTCGAACACCGCCTTCATGGCGATGTTCTTGATGAACAGCGGCATGACCCGCAGCACCGGCGAGCGCTCGCTGGCCACATTGGCGGCGAACTTGGCCCGCATGGTGCGGCGGTTGTTCTCAAGACCCATCCGGTGGTGTACCTCGTCGCACAGCTCCTTGAAGCTGCACTCGCCCATGCGGGGGTCCAGCTCCGGCGTGATGTAGGACGCGAAATTCCGAAGCGTCCGGCTGGGGAACAGACCCCGCAGGTTCACCGGCACCAGCACCTTCACCGGCTTGCGCCGCCGGGGATCCCGTACCTTCTCCGCTTGCAGATCCAGAATGGCCTGCATCATGGCGGCACAGAGCAGCTCCGTCACGGACAGCCCCCGGCTCTTGGCGCAGGCGCGCACCTCCTCGGCGGAGAGCATCATGGTGATGAGGTTTTTGTAGCCGTCCCGCTCCGGCGTTCCGCTGAGGTGGTAGGCGGTGGACTCCTTCCGGCTTGCCTTCACATCCCCAGCGTAGCGGAGGAAGCTGTCCTCCAACTCCTCCGGATCCGGCTCCTCCAGACGGCCCAGCACGCCGTACTCCGCGGGGATGGCCACGCCGTATTTCTGGGTCAGGTACTCCGCCACCAGCGTTTTGAGGAAGATGAGGCCGCCGGTGCCGTCGGTCAGGGCGTGGAAGAACTCCACAGCGATGCGGTCACGGTACACCAGCACCCGGAAGGCGCAGCGCCGCACCTCCTGAAAGGGCGCGTGGGCCAGCGGGCAGCTTTTCTCCTCCTGAATGGGGGGCGGCTGGGGGATCTCCTCCAGATAGTACCAGAACACGCCCCGCCGCAGCCGCACGGCGATGGAGGGGAAGCGCCGCACCGTCACGTCCAGCGCACTGCGCAGAACGGCGACGTCCACCGTCTCCGTCAGCGTGGCGGACAGGCGGAAGAAGTTGTTCCAGTTGCGGCGCTTGGCGGCGGGGTAGATCTTGGCGGCGTTGTCCAGCCGCATCCACCGGAGGCTCTGGGCGGGGGAAAGGTTCTTGGTGAGGAAGTGGTCGATGGCCTGAAAATCCTCGGCCATGTTCTCCTCCAGACAGTACAGCACGTAGGCGTGCCAGCGCTCCGGCGCGATGTGCAGCTTGCTGCGGCAGCCGCATTGCAGCAGCTTTTCATGGAGCAGCCGGGCGTCGTCCAGCATGATCTCGTCGCCGCCGGCGAACAGCAGAGACGGCGGCAGACCCGTCAGGTCGCCGAACAGCGGCGAGCACAGCGGATCGGCGGGATCATCGGTGTAGCACTTGGCGTAGAACTCCAGCAGCGCCTTGGTCATGGAGGGGTCGATATCCTTGTGGGCCTCGTAGGACGCGCCGGAGCCGGTGAGATCTGTCCACGGCGAGATGCCGATGAGGCCGCAGGGCAGCTCCATGCCCAGCTCCTTCAGCTTCAGGCACAGGGCGTAGATCAGTCCGCCGCCGGCGCTCTCGCCGCACAGCAGGATCTGCTTAGCGGCGTAGCCCTTTTTCAGCAGGTAGCGGTAGGCCTCCAGCGCATCCTCCAGCGCGGCGGGGAAGCGGTTCTCCGGCGCCAGACGGTAGGCGGCGCAGAATACCTTGACACCGCACTCCGACGCCAGCGTGGCGGCAAAGCCCTTGGCATACTCCAGACTGCCGCAGGTGTAGCCGCCGCCGTGGAGGTACAGGATGACGCCGGTACGCCGTTGATCCTTGGGCATGACCCACGCCCCCTGAAAGCGCGCAAAGGGGTGCTCCTTCACCAGCACCTCCCGCTTGTGGAGGGCGGTCATCAGCTCGCCCAGCTTGTCCTGGCCCTTGCGGGTCACCTCCAGCGAGCAGTTGGCCACAAAGGGCTTGAAGAAATTCAGTTGTGAGCGGACTAATTTTGCCGACAGTTCCATAGGCCGCGTTCCTTTCGTACAAGACTAAACGTTAATATCTTATTATAGCAATTCCGTCAAGTCCTGTAAACATACAAAAAACAGGCGGGGACGCCGTGCGCCTCCGCCTGTTTTTGTGTTTTTATGCGTCGTAGTGGACGTGGAGCAGCTCGTGGCACCGCTCCTCGCCGTACTTGTCCAGCAGGGTGGTGACGATGGGGTTCTTCTCCGCACGCTTGAACAGGGCGGAGGCGTCCGTGTCATACAGACCCTGCTTGCGCTTGCGCTTCACGGCGGTGAGACCGTAGGGCTGTCCCGCGCCGCCTACGCAGCCGCCCTGACAGGTCATGACCTCCACCAGATGGTAGAACCGCTTGCCCGCCTCGATGTCGGCGATCAGTTCCTTGGCGTGGATGAGGCCGTTGACGATGGCGATGTGCAGCTCCTGCCCGTCAATGGTCAGGTTCACCTCGCGGATGGCGCCGTCGCCCCGCAGATCGGTGACGGACACGGCGCGGAGGGCGTTCTTGCTCTTGTCGGGTACGCAGTAGCGCACCACCGCCTCCGCCACACCGCCGGTGACGCCGTAGATGGCTGCCGCGCCGGAGCCGAGGCCGAAGGGCAGGTCGGGGGACTCCAGCTCCATCTCATTGAACTGGATACCGGCCTCCCGGATCATGTCCGTCAGCTCACGGGTGGTCAGCACCAGATCCACATCGGGCCGCCCGTCGTGGCAGAACTCAGGCCGCGCCGCCTCCATCTTCTTGGCGGTGCAGGGCATAATGGCGATCTGATAGGTGGTGCGGCCGTCAGCGGCGTCCTTGGCGGCGTACTTGTCGCGGATGACGGCGGCAAACATCTCCATGGGGGACTTGCAGGTGGAGATATTCCGCAGGTACTTGGGATCGTTCAGCTCCAGATACTTGACCCATGCGGGGCAGCAGCTGGTGAACATGGGGAACGGGCCGCCCACCTTGAGGCGCTGGAGGAACTCCTCCGCCTCGGAGATGGTAGTCATGTCCGCGCCGAAGTTGGTGTCGTATACCTCGTCCGCACCCATGATCTTCAGGGCGGGCACCAGCTTGTCGATGATGTTGACGCCGGCGGGGATGCCGAAATCCTCACCCAGCGCCACACGGACGGCGGGGGCGATCTGTACCACCACCCGCTTCTGGGGGTCGTGGAGGGCGCGCCACGCCGTACCGATCTGGTCGTTGACGGTGATAGCACCGGTGGTGCAGACGGCGGCGCACTGGCCGCAGCCCACGCACTTCGTCTCCTCCAGTTTCCGGTCGAAGGCGGGCATGACCTGCAGCTCGCTGCCCCGGAAGGCAAAGTTCAGGATGCCCTGCCCCTGCAGCTCCTCGCACACACGGACACAGTCGCCGCAGAGAATGCACTTGTTGGGGTCGCGGAACACCGCATAGCTGGTGTTGTCCTTTTCATACTGGGGACGGGTGTTGGGGAAGCGGATGTGCCGCACGCCGAAGCGCTGCGCCAGCTCCTGCAAGCGGCAGTTGCCGCTCTTGTTGCAGGTGGTGCAGGAGCAGTCATGGGCCGCCAGCAGCAGCTCCAGGATCATCCGCCGGTGCTTTAGCAGCTTGGCGGTGTTGGTGCGGATCTCCATGCCGTCCCGGGGCTCCATGGAGCAGGAGGCGTCCAGCTTGCCGGTCTTTACATCCTCCACCATGCACATACGGCAGGCGCCGTGGACAGACAGCTCGGAATAGTAGCAGAAGGTGGGGATGTCGATACCGGCCTTGCGGATCACCGCCAGCACGTTTTTCTCCCCGTCGAACGGCACCCGCTGGCCGTCAATGATCATAATACCCTTGGCCATGGCTTAGTCCTCCTCAATGGCGTCGATGGCGCCGAACGGGCAGGCACCCCAGCAGGCGCCGCAGTGGATACACTTCTCGTTGTCGATGACGTACGGCATACGCGGCTGGCCGCTGATGGCCTCCATGGGACAGTTCCGCGCACACTTGCCGCAGCCCTTGCACAGGTCGGCCTTGATCTCCAGACGGCGCTTACGGCCGTTGCAGATGGGACAGTGCTTATCCACCACATGGCGCAGGTAATCCTGCCGGAAATTCTTCAGTGTACTCATCACCGGCTTGCAGGCCGTCTGGCCAAGGCCGCACAGCGCCGTGTCGGTGATGGTGTCGGACAGTGCCTCCAGCAGCTCCAGATCCTCCATGCTGCCCTCGTTGGAGATGATGCGCTCCAGCGTCTCCAGCATCCGCTTGGTACCCTCCCGGCAGGGGGTACACTTGCCGCAGCTCTCGTTGCGGGTGAAATTCATGAAGAACCGCGCCACCTCCACCATGCAGGTGTCCTCGTCCATGACCACCAGACCGCCGGAGCCGATAATGGCGCCCAGCTTTTTCAGGGAGTCGAAGTCCATGGGTACGTCCAGATGCTCCTCGGTGAGGCAGCCGCCGGAGGGGCCGCCGATCTGCACCGCCTTGAACTTCTTGCCGTCGGGGATACCGCCGCCGATGTCGAAGATGACCTCCCGCAGGGTGGTACCCATGGGGACCTCCACCAGACCGGTGTTCACCACGTTGCCGGTGAGGGCGAAGGTCTTGGTGCCGGAGCTGGCGTCGGTGCCGATGCCCTTGTACCAGCCGGCGCCCTGCCGGATGATGCCCGGCACGTTGGCGAATGTCTCCACGTTGTTCAGCACCGTGGGCTTGCCCCACAGACCCTGATCCACCGTGCGGGGCGGCTTGACGCGGGGCATACCCCGCTTGCCCTCGATGGAGGCGGTCAGGGCGCTGCCCTCGCCGCAGACGAAGGCACCGGCGCCCCGGTTGATGTGCATATGGAAGCAGAAGCCGCTGCCCATGATGTCGTCGCCCAGCAGACCGACCTCCGCGGCTTTTTCGATGGCGGTCTGCAGCCGCTTCACCGCCAGCGGATACTCGGCGCGGACGTAGATATAGCCCTCGGTGGCGCCGGTGGCCACACCGGCGATCATCATGCCCTCCAAAATGGAGTGGGGGTTGCCCTCCATGATGGAGCGGTCCATAAACGCGCCGGGGTCGCCCTCGTCGCCGTTGCAGACCACATACTTCACGTCGGACACGTTGCGCCGCACGCTCTCCCACTTGCGCCCGGCGGGGAAGCCGCCGCCGCCGCGGCCACGGAGGCCGGAGTCGGAGATCTCCTTGCAGATAGCCTCCGGCGTCATGGTGAACAGCGCCTTTTCAAAGGCGGAGTAGCCGCCCTTGGCGATGTATTCGTCCAGATCCTCGGCATCGCTGGTGCCGCAGCTGGCCAGCACCACGCGGTGCTGCTTTTTATAGAAGGGGATATCCTCCTGCCGGGGGTAGGAGACACCGTCCCGCTGATAGGTCAGACGCTCGATGATCTCGCCGCGCATCACCGTCTTTTCCACGATCTCGCAGCAGTCCTCCGGCTTGACATGGATGTACATGACGCCCAGCGGCTCGATATGTACCAGCGGGCCCATCTCGCAGAAGCCGTGGCAGCCGCTCATCTTGATGTGCAGGCTCTTTTCCTCGCCGCTGTGCTCCGTCAGACCCACATAGACCTGTAGGCCCCGGCGCTCACACTCCTCCTTCAGCGTTTCGCACACCTTCAGGGAGCCGCCGGCGATACAGCCGGTACCGGCGCAGACCAGCACGTTTACGGCGTTGCTGCTGCGGCGCAGAGCCTCCTCCGCCGTCTCGCGCATGGCGCGGAAGCCCTCTCTTGTCAGGATGCTCATTGTGCCGCCTCCTCTCCGCGCAGACGCTCCAGCTCCGCCAGCGCCGTCTCCGGCGACATTTTGGCGTACACCTCGCCGTCGATGGTCATGGCGGGGGCCAGACCGCAGGCGCCCAGACACGCCACCGTCTCCAGCGTGAACACGCCGTCGGCGGAGGTCTTTTTCTTGCCCTCCAGCCCCAGATACTCGTGGATGGCGTCGTAGATGGGGCCGGACTTCCGGACGTGACAGGCCGTGCCGTCACAGACCTTGATAATATGCTTTCCCTTGGGCTCCAGCGAGAAGTTCTCGTAGAATGTAGCCACGCTGTACACCCGCGAAACACTGATGTGCAGCATATCTGCCACCAGCGTCATATTCGCCTCACTGAGATAATTCTCCGCCGCCTGGATATCCTGCAAGATGGCGATGAGCTGCGCGCTGTCGCAGCCGTGAGCCTGCACGATCCCGGCGGTCCTCTCCTGCTCGGGTCTCATATGCTATCCTCCTCGATTTGTCAGTCCTCTCCGGGGACGGTGCCAAAAATTCGTTAATTTTATGACACTCTATGATAACTCTAACATAACCGGTCGGTGCTTTCAACCAAAACGGAGAACTTTTTCTCGCCCTGCGAAATTTCTCTGCTTTGCACACAAAACAGCGGAAAACTTTGACAAAACGGACACTTGACACCGGGAGCGGTGAAAAACACGGGCCGCCGGGGCTCTGCGGCTGAACGGGGTGTCGGATAAACATATAGAAAAAAGGCGGTCACAATTTGTGACCGCCTTTTGGATGGATAGACGTTATTCTTTCGTACGGACGTTGATGAACTCCGCCCGCAGCTTGGAGTAGAGGATGGTCTGGCTGCTGTACAGCCCGCAGTAACCGGACAACACATAGCTGATGGCGCAGGCCATGGCAAAGTACAGCATCCCCTCCGCGCCGAACAGCTCCACGCTCAGGATCACCGAGGCGATGGGGCAGTTCACCGCGCCGCAGAACACGGCTACAAGGCCGATGGCGGCGGTGAAGGCGGGGGGCAGACCCAGCAGCGAGCCGACCCAGCAGCCGAAGGTAGCGCCGACGAAGAAGGAGGGCACCACCTCGCCGCCCTTGAAGCCGCAGCCGATGGTGACGGCGGTGAACAGCAGCTTCAAGAGCCACGCCCAGCCGTCGGTCTGTCCGCTGAGGGCGCGGGTGATGACATCCATGCCCGCGCCGTTGTAGTCCGTGGTACCCAGCAGCAGCGTCAGCCCAACGATGACCACGCCGCCCACCACGCCGCGGAGATAGGGGTTCTTCACCAGCCGCGCCGCCAGATGCTCCGTGATGTGGAGCCCCCGGCAGAACAGGATGCTCACCAGCGCGCACAGGATCGCCAGTACCACCACCAGCAGCATCGTCCATGCGTCCAGCGGCGGCATGGCCACGGTGAAGCGGGTGGGAGGCACGCCCATCAGCAGGGAGACGAGATAGCCGGTCATGGCGGCGGTGATGCAGGGAATCAGCCCCGCGTAGTACAGCACGCCCACGCTGATGACCTCCAGCGCGAACACGGTGGCGGTCAGCGGTGTGCCGAACAGGGCAGAGAACACGCCGCTCATGCCGCACAGCGTGGCCAGCGGCAGATCCTTCTCGCCTAATTGCAGCAGCTTGCCGGTGCGGTAGCCGATGCCGCCGCCGATCTGCAGGGCGGCGCCCTCACGTCCGGCGCTGCCGCCGCACAGATGGGTGATGACCGTGGACACGAAGATCAGCGGCACCAGCAGCAGCGGCACGTCCGAGCCGAAGTGTACCGACTCGATGATGGCATTGGTGCCCTTGCCCTCCAGCCGGCACAGCTTGTACAGCCCCGCGATGACAAGGCCGCCCACCGGCAGCAGGTACAGCACCCACGGATGAGCCAGCCGCACCTCCGTGGCGTAGTTGACGCCCAGGTGGAACAGCGCGCCCACCACGCCGCCGACGCCGCCTACCAGACCGCCGACCACGATCCACTTCAGCAGCGCCGCCGCGTAGAGACCCATGTGGTCTATGTACTTCCGCACCCGTTCCATAGCATATATCCGCCTTTTCACAGTTATTTGCAAATCCGCATTGTACCATGTTCCCGTGCGCCTGTCAAACCGCCGAATCCCGACAAACGTTCTTTGTGCGAAACTGAAAATTTTTTAGTTTTCCTGACATAATTTATTTTCCCTGTTGATTCCGCTGATGGTTTGCCGTATACTATATGTATCAAGCGCAAAAGGACAAGAAGGACCTATCAATCACACAAACAGGAGGAAAACCAAATGAAATACGGTCGTACTTTCAATTTCTCTGCCGGCCCTGCTATGATGCCGGAGCCCGTGCTGGAGGAGATCCGCGATGAGATGATGAACTACCGCGGCAGCGGTATGTGCGTCATGGAGATGAGCCACCGCTCCAAGGTGTTCCAGCAGATCGCGGCCGAGGCTGAGGCCGATCTGCGCAAGCTGATGGGTATTCCCGATAACTACAAGGTGCTGTTCATTCAGGGCGGCGGCACGGTGCAGTTTGCCATGGTCGCCATGAACCTGATGAAGAACGGCAAGGCCTGCTATGTGGAGACCGGTGCGTGGTCCAAGAAAGCCATTGCCGAGGCCAAGAAGTATGGCGAGGTGCAGATCATCGCCTCCTCCGCCGACAAGAATTTCTCCTACATCCCCGATTGCTCCGATCTGGACATCCCCGAGGACGCCGATTATGTCTACATCTGCGAGAACGAAACCATCAACGGCACCACCTGGAACAAGCTGCCCAACACCAAGGGCCATGTGCTGGTGGCTGACCAGTCCTCCATGTTCCTGTCCCGTCCCTGCAACGTGTCCGACTACGGTCTGATCTGGGCCGGCGTCCAGAAGAACGTGGGCCCCGCCGGTATGGCGGTGGTGATCATCCGCGAGGATCTGATCCGCGACGATCTGGACCCCAAGACCCCCATCTACCTGAAGTACAAGACCCATGCCGACAACGACAGCATGTACAACACCCCCAACTGCTGGGCCATCTACTGCTGCGGCAAGGTGTTCCGCTATCTGCTGGACAACGGCGGTCTGGAGGAGATGGAGAAGCGCAACATCGCCAAGGCCAAGGTCATCTACGACTTCCTGGACAGCTCCAAGCTGTTCAAGGGCGCCGTGGTGCCTGAGGATCGCAGCCTGATGAACATCCCCTTCGTCACCGGCGATAAGGATCTGGACGCCGCTGTGGTGGCAGCCTCCAAGGAGGCCGGCTTCGACAACCTGAAGGGCCACAAGTCCGTGGGCGGTCTGCGCGCCTCCGTGTACAACGCCATGCCCATCGAGGGCGCTGAGGCGCTGGTGGAGTTCCTGAAGAAGTTCGAGGCGGAGCACAAGTAACACGGCCGGAGGGGGGAGACGCTCCCCCTTTCCGCACATTCTTTACATAAAAATGAAGGAGAAGTATCATGCGTATTCTGGTTACTGACGGTATGGATAAGACCGCAATGGCGCAGCTGCGTGAGCTGGGTCACGAGGTGGTGGAGCAGTTTTACGAGCCGGATCAGCTGGGCAAGGCCCTGCGTGATTTCGATGTGGCCGTCGTCCGCTCCAAGACCAAGGTCCGCGCCAACCACATCGACGAGGCCAAGGGCAGCCAGCTGAAGCTCCTCATCCGCGGCGGCGTGGGTGTGGACAACATCGACGTGGCCTACGCCAAGCAGAATGGCATCGACGTCAAGAACACCCCCAATGCTTCCTCCCAGTCCGTGGCGGAGTTGGCCATGGGCCATATGTTCGCCTGCGCCCGCTACATCTCTGATGCCGGCTACACCATGCGCAACGACGAGTGGAAGAAGAAGGAGTACGGCAAGGGCATTGAGCTGCAGGGCAAGACCCTGGGCATCGTGGGCTTCGGCCGCATCGGTCAGCATCTGGGCGTGATGGCCAAGGCCATCGGCATGAACGTGGTCGCCTTCGCCCGTCACCCCAATGCCGAACTGTCTGAGCGGCTGGGCATCCCCTATGTGAGCATGGACGAGCTGCTGGCCTCCTCCGACTTCATCTCCCTCCACGCGCCCGCAGTGGACGGCGGCGCACTGGTCTCCGCTGAGACCATTGCCAAGATGAAGGACGGCGTGGTGATCATCAACACCTCCCGCGGCAGCAACGTGGACGAGGACGCCCTGCTGGCCGCTCTGGAGTCCGGCAAGGTCCGTGCAGCCGGTCTGGACGTGTATGTGGACGAGCCCACCAAGAACAAGGCGCTGTACAGCCATCCCATGGTGTCCTGCACGCCCCATATCGGCGCGGCCACCGTGGAGGCCCAGAAGCGCATCGGCGCGGAGATCGTGGAGATCATCAAGGCTATGTGACCCCAGCAAAAAACGCAAAAAAGAGAGACGGCAATCTGCCGTCTCTCTTTTTTTGTGGGAGGTCGTCCGGCGCTTGCGAAAACGTCCCGGACGCGCCGTCAGCCGCACACCGTGCGGCTGACCAACGATTTGAGGATAGAAAGGAAAAGCAATTCATGTTCGAATCACTGTGTGTATGATACACGGTGAGACTTTTTTTGTAAAGCGACAAAATCTCATATTTCCATTAGAAATCGTCATGGATACATACAGATGTTTCTCCGGCGCAGAATAACAGGGTTGCCACGCGGGAAATGACGCGGTATAATGACCGTATCGTGGGCATGATAGGAAAGCAGCCGTTTTTTCGGCGGCTCGGCAAGGACAGCGGCCGAAAAGGCCGGCAGGAGACAGCGTGCCGTGCGGCCGTGTACTGTCACGGCGGTGAAACAGTACATCGGTATATGAAAATGCGTCATGCAGGGGAGGTGCGTCCATGGATACGAAGAAGCTGGCGGCACTGGCGGCGGCGGTGCGGCTGGGCAGCTTTACCCGCGCCGCGGAGGAGCTGGGCTACACCCAGTCCGGCCTGACCCACATGATGAACAGTCTGGAAAAGGACGTGGGCTTTCCGCTGCTGGTGCGGGGGCGCACCGGCGTGCGCCTGACCCCGGCGGGGCAGCGCATCTTCCCGCTGGTGCAGGAGTGTCTCAACGGGGCGAAGGCGCTGGAGCGGGAGATCCTGCTCATCAACACCCAGCAGGAGGAGAGCGTCCGCGTGGCGGCCTACGACTCCATCGCCCGCCACTGGCTGCCGGAGGTGATCCAACAGTTCCGCCGCGCCCACCCGGATGTGGGCGTGGATATCCAGATGGGCAGCGTGCAGGAGGTCTACCGCTGGGTGCAGGAGGGCCGGGTGGATATGTGCTTTGCCAGCCGGCAGGAGAGCGTGGCGCTGGACTGGACGCCCCTCAAGGATGACGAGCTGCTTGCCATACTGCCGCCGGACTACGACAACGGGGGACGGTCTGTGTTCCCGGTGGAGGATTTCGACGGGCGGGAGTTTTTGATGCCCTCCATGGGTTTCAATCTGGATATCATGCGGGTGCTGAACCGCCACGGCGTGACGCCGCTGATCCGCACCACGCAGGTATCGGACAGCGTCATCATCTCCATGGTGGAGCACGGCCTGGGCGTGAGTATGCTGTCCTGTCTGGTGCTGCAGGGGCGGCAGGATGATGTGCAGGCGCTGCCGCTGGCGCCGCGGGCCGTCCGCGAGCTGGGCATTGCCTCCCGGCCGCGCCGGGACCTGCGGCCCATGGTGCGGCGGTTCATCGCCGAGGCAGAAGAAATGATCGAGAAAATGTGAGGATACTATGCTGGAATTTCAGGAATTGACTGTCAGCGCGGGCGCGCATTTGCGCCCGTATTACGAGATGTGCATCTACCGTCTGTGCGAATACTCGCTGGGCGTGAAGCTCATGTGGCGGGGCTATCTGCACCCGTGGTTTGCCGAGGCAGCGGGCTGCCTCATCGTCCGCAACTGCATCGAGGGGGAGTACGTCTTTGACTACCCCATTACGGGGCCGGAGGGCGACGAGGAGGCGGCATTGGCCGCCATCGAGGCGTACTGCGGCGAAAAGGAGCTGCCGCTGGTGCTGTCCGTGGTGCCGGAGGACAAGGCGGCAGGGCTGGTGCTGCGCTATCCCCGGGTGAAGGTCATCAGCGAGCGGCCGTGGAAGGACTATCTCTACCGCACCGAGGATCTGGCGCAGTTCGCCGGACGGCGGTACAGCGGCCAGCGCAACCACATCAACAAGTTCCGCCGGGACTATCCGGACGCCGCCTTTGTGCCGCTCACCGACCCGAAGGACCCCCGCTTGGCGGCGTTCTGGACCAGCTATGAGGCGGAGTTTCACAAGACAGGGCCGCTGGCCAAGGAGGAACTGGCGCTGGCGCAGGAGATGTTCGGCCTGCTGGATACCGGCTGGTTCTGCGCCGGCGGTATGCTGGCGGAGGAACGGCTGGTGGCGGTCTGCCTGGCGGAGAAGTGCGGCGACACGCTGGTGAACCACATCGAAAAGGCGCTATACTCCCACGCCGGAGCGTATCCCGCCATCGTGCAGGCCTTCGCCGCCCACTACGGCGACGGCTGCGCGTGGGTCAACCGGGAGGACGACGCCCGGGACAAGGGGCTGCGTACCTCCAAGCTGCAATACCTCCCGGCGGCGCTGGGCGGCAAGGTGCGGCTGGAGGTAGGCACGGAACTGGATATGCTGCGCCGCGTACCCACATTGAAAAGCGAGCGCTTGACCCTGACGGCTCTGCGACCCGGCGACAAGGAGGCGTACAACGCCCTGTGTCTGGACGGCGACCGCAACCGCTGGTGGGGCTATGACTACCACACCGGTCTGGGGGATGCGCCGCTGACGGAGGACTACTTTCTGGATGCCGCCAAGGCGGATTTTGCCGCCCGCCGCGCCGTGAATTTCGCCGTCCGCCTGAAGGGAAAGCTCATCGGCGAGGTGGTGCTGTACCGCCCGGATTTCCGGGGCGGCTTCGAGCAGGGCTGCCGCATCGCGCCGGCCTGCGCCGGTCACGGCTACGGTACGGAGGCCTTTGCAGCGGCGGCGGACTGGGCGCTGTACCATCTGGGGCTTGCCCGGGTGGTGGCCAAGTGCTTTAAGGAAAACGCGGCGTCCCACAAAATGCTCGCGTCCTGTATGCGGCCCAGCGGAGAGGACGAAACGTACTTCTATTTTGAAAAAACGGTATAAAGCAAAACACCTCCGCGCACAATGAGCGCGGAGGTGTTTGTATATGTACTACGAGACGCTGACCGACCTGCTGAACAACGACCCCGCCGCCTACGAGTATTTCTACGGCCTGCCGCCGGAGATGCAGACTGCGCTCCAGCAGCAGGGCGGCATCCGCTCCCTGTCGCAGCTGCGGCAGGCGGCTGCCGACGAGCAGCTCCAGCGCCGCCCCGGTGCGTTCTGAGGGAAGGGCGGCAAAAAGAGGACGGCGGAAGCCGTCCTCTTTTCCTGCGCATCATGCGTATGTATCGGCGTTGAACAGCGTCCACGGCCAGCTTTCCGGCGGGGGACAGGTCACATCCACCGTCCGCCCGGTGACGGGGTGGGTGAAGGCCATGTGATACGACCACAGCGCGGTGGAGCAGTCGGCCTTGCTGCCGTAGCGGATATCCCCCAGCAGCGGCAGGCCCCGGGAGGAGAACTGCACGCGGATCTGGTGGGTGCGGCCGGTGTGGAGCCGGACGCGCACCAGCGTCAGCTCCTCCGTGCTGCCCAGCGTCACATATTCCAGCGAGGCCTCCCGGACGCCCTTACGCATCCGCTTGACCACATAGCTTTTGTTCTTGGAGGCGTCCCGGAACAGCAGGTCGGTGAGGGTGGCGGAGGCCTCCGCCGGGTGTCCCCGCAGCACGGCCAGATACTCCTTGGTGACCCGGTGCTCCGCCACGGCGGCGGTGAGCTTGCCGGTGACCTCCCGGCGGCGGGAGAACAGCATAACGCCGCCCACGATCTTATCCAGCCGGTGGACGGTGGCGATGTAGTCGGGCTTCCCCTGCTCACGGTAGTGCCGACGCAGCAGGGCGGGCATACAGGCGCCCTGCTCGCTGTCCTCCGACAGAACGCCCACGGGCTTGACACAGAGGACGAGATGTGCGTCCTCATACAGGATATGTAGATCCTCCATGGCACTCAGCGGCGGCGTCCGCGGTAGGCGTGCTGGCGATAGCGCTTGCTGGAGGCTCTGCCGTAGCGGCGGGTGCGTCCGTACAGACGGAACCAGAGCAGCACGGCGATGACCAGCACCACCAGCACGACAGAGGCGATCTTCACCGGCGTCCGGGAGAAGAACTGCACGATGGCGTGCTTGGCCAGCAGGAAGCGGCTGGCGGACACGTCGGCCACGGCCAGCAGGGGAACGGTCACATAGTCCGTGCCGTCATAGGAGATGGTGATGGTACCCAGCTCGTCGCCGGTGGTGACGGGGGCGTTTACGGACTCCGCGCAGTCCACGGTGCGCTGGAGCTGATCCAGCTCCAGATCCTTGGGCAGCACCGCCTCGGCGGCGTAGGCCGGGTGGACAGCCACGGTGGCGACCTCGTTGCTCAGCGCCACAGGCACCTCGCAGATCAGCTCATTCTCCTCCAGCACCGTGCGGGTGGAAAAATTGTCAAAGCCCCAGTCGAACAGGCGAGCCGTCTCGGTGAAGCTCTCCACGCGGGTACCGCCCTTCTCGGTCTTGACCTCCTCACAGCCCAGCACCACACTGATGAGGGTGCGGCTGCCCCGGATGGCGGAGGACACCAGACAGTGTCCCGCCGCATCGGTGGTGCCGGTCTTGATGCCCTGTGCGCCGGAGTAGAGATAGCCGGTCATGCGCCAGTTGGAGATCAGGGCGTTGGTGCTGTGCAGCTCCCGCTCCTTTTCCGTCATATTGGTGGCGGGTACGGTGTAGGCCTTGGTGTTGACGATGGTCATGAAATCGTCGTGCTTCATGGCCTCCCGGGTGATGAGATAGATATCCCACGCGGAGGAGTAGTGGCCGGACTGGGTCAGACCGGTGGTGTTGGCAAAATGGGTGTTCTGGCAGCCCAGCTCCTGTGCCCGCTGGTTCATCTTCTCCACGAAGGCGTCCACGGAGCCGGACACGGCCTCGCCCAGAATGTTGCACGTCTCGTTGGCGGAGATCACCAGCATACAGTAGAGAAGCTGCTCCACTGTCAGCGTCTCGCCCACCTTGATGTCGGCGGTGCTGCCGTCCTCCACCATGCCCTTCATGGAGGACTCGGTGGCGGTGACATTCTGATCCATGCGGAGTTGGCCGCGATCCACGGCCTCCAGCACCAGCAGGGCGCTCATGACCTTGGTGATGCTGGCCATGGGCAGCTCCTCGTGCATATTCTTATCGTACAGCACCGTGCCTGTCTCGCCGTCCACCAGAATGGCGGCCTTGGCATGGATGTCCGGGTCCTCCAGCGCCAGCGCCTGCGGGGTGAAAAGGGCGCACAGCAGGCAGGTCAATAAAAAAACAGATAAAAAACGGCGGATTTTCATAGGATTTCTTCTCCATCTATGTTATAATACCATTGGATCGCGACGGATGAGCCGCACCCATCAAATTGCGTGACTTTTATTATACGCGAAAACACGGGGGGAGTCAACTGTGGACGGGCGGATAAAACTGTCAAAAACAGGGGTGTTCCTGCTGGTGCTGACGGCTCTGTTTTTGCTGTCTGTGGGAACGGTATACCTGCTGACGCCCCGCACCACGCAGGGTGACTACACGGTGGAGGCGCAGGCACCGTCGGAGAAACCGAAAACGGATAAGGTGAATATCAACACGGCGGACGCGGACGAGCTGGATGCGCTGCCGGGGATCGGGCCGGTGCTGGCGCAGCGGATCATCGACTGGCGGACGGCCAACGGGCCGTTCACCTGCCCGGAGGATCTGTTACAGGTGAGCGGCATCGGGCAGACCACGCTGGATGGTCTGCGTGACCGCATTACAACGGAGGAGACACAGGAATGAAGATACTGGTAGTGGACGATGAGAAGCTGTTGGTCAAGGGCGTAAAATTCAATCTGGAGAACGAGGGCTACGAGGTGACGCCCGCCTATGACGGCGTCACCGCCGTGGAGCTTGCCAAAAAGGAGAGCTTCGACCTGATCGTGATGGATGTGATGATGCCGGGACTGTCCGGCGGCGACGCCTGTATGCAGATCCGGGAGTTTTCCGATGTGCCCATCATCATGCTGACAGCCCGCAGCGAGGACAGCGATAAGCTGATGGGCTTTGCCTGCGGTGCGGACGACTATGTGACAAAGCCCTTTAACATTCTGGAGCTGAAGGCACGCATCCGCGCCCTGCTGCGGCGGTCCGGCGGCAGTCCGGCGGCACAGCAGCCCCAGCGGGCGCCGCTGCTGACCGTGGGTGACCTGAGTCTGGACACAGAGGAACGCGTGGCCATCCGGGGCGGCAAGACCATCGACCTGACGGCCAAGGAATACGACCTCATTGAGCTTTTGATGAAGAACCCCCGGCGGGTATACAGCCGGGAGAGCCTGATGGACTTGGTGTGGGGCTACTCCTACGCCGGGGACTACCGCACGGTGGACGTCCACATCCGCCGCCTGCGGGAGAAGCTGGAGCCGGATCCGGCCAAGCCGATCCATATCATGACAAAGTGGGGAGTTGGTTACTATTTTAAGGGAGAAAGTCAGCCAACAGTGTAAGAAGGCATGGGACAAGACGGAGGCGTGGATCAGAACGCTGCGGGGCAAGGCGACCCTACAGCTGAAATTCAGCCTCAGCTACATCCTGGTCATCGCGGCGGTGCTGGTGCTGCTGAACTCCTACCCGCTGCTGGTGTCCCAGAACCTGATGGTGTCCTCCAATCAGGACAACCTGAAAAGCACCGCCAAGGTCATCGAGTCGGCGCTGATGGGGCTGGAGCGGCTGACGGAGGAGAATGTCTCAGCGGCGCTCAGCAGTCTGAATGAGACTGGAGCCACCCGCATCATGGTCACCGACAGCGCCGGTCTGGTGCTGTACGATACCCGGCAGGGAGGGGACGCCGTGGGCGAATACGCCCTGTATTCCGTGATCGCGGCGGCACTGCGGGGCAGCGACGCCTTTTATTGTCAGTATGACGGCGAGGCGTTCCTCAGCCGTATGGCCACGCCGGTGGTGTACCACAATCAGACGGTAGGCGCGGTGTACGCCTATGACTACGACACGGAGCAGGCGGCGCTGCTGGAGAGCTTCCAGAGCAATCTGATGACCATCTCCATCATGATCGCACTGCTGGTGGCGGGATTGAGCATCATGCTGTCCCGTATGCTGACCCGGCAGATCAGCGGCCTGCTGCAGGCCATCCGCAGCGTCCGGGAGGGCGCGTACAGCCACCGGGCCGACGCCAGCGGCACCGACGAGATCGCCCAGATCGCGGCGGAGTTCAACAGCCTGACGGATCGGCTGCAAACCACGGAGAGCGCCCGGCGGCGGTTCGTATCCGACGCCAGCCACGAGCTGAAAACGCCGCTGGCCGGTATCCGCCTGCTGACGGACTCTATTTTGCAGACGGATAACATGGACCCGGATACCACCAAGGAATTTGTCACCGACATCGGCCGGGAGGCCGAGCGGCTCAGCCGCATCACCGAGAACCTGCTGCGGCTGACGCGGCTGGACGGCGGCGTGGTGCAGGCGGCCTACCCCGTGGCGGTGGGGCCTGTTTTGCAGCGGGTGGAGCGGATGCTGGGCATGGTGGCCGAGGAAAAGGGCGTCACCATCTCCGGCAGCGCGTCGGAGGACGCGGTGGCGCTGGCCACGGACGACGACGTACATCAGATCCTCTACAACCTGATGGAGAACGCCATCAAGTATTCCGCCGCGGAAAACGGCTTTGTGCGGGCGGAGGCACTGGTGCGGGACGGCCAGGTGGTCATCACCGTCACCGACAACGGCATCGGTATCCCCGACGAGGATCTGCCCCATGTGTTCGACCGGTTCTACCGGGTGGACAAGATGCGCTCCCGGGAGGTGGGCGGTACCGGACTGGGTCTGTCCATCGTCAAGGACACCATCGAGAACCGGGGCGGCTCCATTCAGGCGGGACACGGCGCAGACGGCGTGGGTACGGTGTTTACCGTGACGCTGCCGCTGGCGCAGGAGGAGGAGCTATGCGAGGAGTGAAACGCATCACCGCGGCGCTGCTGGCGGCGCTGCTGGTGCTGAGTCTGGCGGCCTGCGGGACGCAGAAGACCGGGCTGCGGCTGTACTATCCGGCTGATCTCAGCGCGAAGCATAAGAGCGTCGGCGGCAGCGACGCCATCACCAGCGTGCTGGTGGACTGGAAGAAGGTGACGGGGGACGACCGGGGCCGTCAGCAGCAGGCGCAGTACATCATGGAACTGCTGCTGGGCGGGTGCAAGGCAAGCGGCTTCACCAGCCCCATACCCATAGGCACCACGGTGCGCAGATGCACCGTTACCGGCGGCACGGTGTCGGTGGATCTGAGCGGCGAGTACGACCAGCTGGTGGGCATTGACCGCACCATTGCGGACTACTGCATCACCCTGTCATTGCTGCAATTGACGGGTATCTATGCCGTGCGGATCACGGTGATGGGCGCATCCCAGGATGCGGACCATGTATACACCTCGGCGCAGGTGCTGCTGACCAGCCCGGAGGACATCGTCCGCACCGTGGAGGTGACGCTGTATTTCCCGGACGAGGCCGACAATCTGGTGGCCGAGGAGCGGCGGCTCACGGTCTATGAGGGCGAGACGCCGGCAGAGGCGGTGGTCAAGGCACTGGCAGAGCGTCCCATGGACAGCTACAGCGGTTTGAAGCCCCTGCTGCCCAAGAACTTTACGGCGCTGGGCGCCAATGTGGACGGGAATACCTGCTACCTGAACCTGTCTGCCAACTGCGCGGAGCTGATGCCGGAGAGCACGGTACAGCAGCGGATGGTCCTGCGCGGGATCGTGAATTCCCTTTGCTCGCTGGAGGAGGTAGAGCAGGTGCAGATCCTGCTGAACGGGGATTACCAGATGCTGCTGGGGACACAGCCCATCAGCCGCCCGCTGCTGCCAAGCGAATAGGCACAAAATACGTAAACAGAGACAAAAAGAGTGGCTGTACCATGTAGGTACAGCCACTCTTTTTTGCGGTTACAGGATGCCCAGCTCTGTGAGCTGACGGCGCAGACGCGCCGCGTCGCCGTGGAAAATGATGCCCCTCATACCGGCGTTTTCTGACGCCTCGATATTGGCGGGGTTGTCGTCGATAAAGAGACATTCCTCCGGTATCAGGCCGAACTTCTCAAAGAACGCCTGATAGATGGCCGCCTCCGGTTTCAGCAGGTGGTAGTCGGCGGAGATGAACGTGCCGCTGAACCACTGGCTGCCGGGGATGTCGTGCCAGTAGGTGTGCTGGCGGGCGGCGGCGTTGCTCAGCAGGTATAGGTCGTACCCGGCGTTTTTCAGATCGCAGGCCAGTGCCGCCATACCGGGAACGGGGATGATGGGGTCGTTCCAGCGGTGGACGAGATAGGCCGCCGTATCGTGGAGCCGCCGGGGGAGGCGGGCGCACATCCGCTCCAGCGCATCGTCGTCGGAGATGGTGCCTCGGTCCATGCGCACCCACTCGGTGGTGGCCAGCACCTCCCGGCGGATCAGCGCGGCGTCCTCCTCACGGAGATGGAGACGCTCGGTGAACAGACCGGCGCTGAACTGTACCAGCACCTGCCCCATGTCAAATACAATGTGGCGGATCATAGCTGCTCTCCCGGTTCCGCCACGCCGCTGTCACCGCTGCGGCGGAACACGCCGGTCATGCGGCTCCAGATCCGCTTGCGGCGAGCCTTGGCATCCAGCCGCTCGCCCAGATCCCGGCCGCCCACGCCGTAGACCAGATACAGGATCAGACCCGACACCAGCATGATAAACACCGTGGAGGCGCAGCGCCGTCCGGAGGCGTTGACATTGTAGCCGTACAGCCCTTCCTCCGCGCACATGGACTGGATGACCATGGCGTAGCTGGTGCCGTAGGAGCTGGCGAAGGTTGCGGACATATCGTACTCCGTGAACAGGGCGTTGAAGTTCAGGGCGAACACCGCCAGCACGCTGGGCAGGATGATGGGCAGCTTTACCTTCAGGAACGTGCGCAGGCCGCTGGCGCCCATGTTCCGGGCGGCGTCCTCCAGCTCCGAGTCGATGGAGTAGAAGGCCGCCTTGATCATACGCAGGGAGAAGGGCAGCTTCACCACCGTGTATGCCAGCACGATGAGCAACCGGACATTCTCCGCGTAGTACAGGTTCATGTCGCCCACATACCAGATGGCGTCGGAGTTGAAGTAGGTGCGGTAGGAGTAGCAGATCAGAATGGTGGGCAGCAGCCACGGGAACAGCAGGCAGTACTCCAGCACGATGCCGGACTTCTTATTGCGGTTCTTGAAAATGTAGTTGCAGGCCACCACCACGATAAGGCAGGCCAGCGCCGCCGCCAGTATGGACAGGATGAAGCTCATCTTGATGCCGCCCAGCGTGGCCTCATTGGCGAACAGGCCGGAGATGGAGCCCTTGCGCAGCTTGTAGGTGCCGCGGTTGGTCAGGTACTCATAGTCCTGCGTGCCGAAGTAGTTGATCAGCGTCCAATTGCGCAGATCCAGTTTTTTCATGCGGATGGCGCCGTATGTCTGGAAGGAGAAGACGATGATCATCACCACAGGGATCATGTAGATGATGAACAGCACATAGGCGTAGATGTGCGCCAGCACGTTCCACACGGGGTTGGTGATCTTCTGCTTCACCAGCTTGGCCTTGGTCTTGGACACCGACAGATAGTGTCCCTTGCGCTCGTAGGCGGACAGCACCGTCAGCAGGACGATGGTGAACATGGCCAGAATGATGGACAGCAGGGCGGCCCGCGCCTGGGGGAAGGACTCATCCGCCACGGAGGAGCCCGCCAGACGGACGATCTCCGGGTTGATGGAGTCATAGCCCAGCAGGGTGGGGGCGGACATGGCGCACAGACCGGTGATGAAGGTCATGACTGTCAGGGAGAACATGGTGGGTACCAGCGTGGGGAAGACCACCTTCCACAGCACCTTGAAGGGCTTGGCACCCATGTTCCGGGCGGCCTCCACGGTGTTGTAGTCGATGCCGCGGATGGCATTGCGCAGGAACAGCGCGTGGTTGGACGTGCAGGCGAAGGTCATGGTGAACAGCACCGCATTGAAGCCGGAGAACCAGCTGCGGTTAAAGCCGGGGATGGCGTTGGCCAGCGCCGTGGTCAGGATGCCGTTGGGGTCGTACAGGAACAGGTAGCCGGTGACCAGCGCCACGCCGGAGTAGATCATGGTGGTCATATAGCCGAGGCGCAGGATGTTGGCGCCCTTGATATCGAAATACTCCGTCAGCAGGACGATGGACACGCCCACCACATTGACGGTGACCACCAGACACAGCGCCAGCTTCAGGGAGTTCCAGACGTAGCGGCTCATGTTTCCGGCGAAGAAGAAGCGGATGACCGCCCAGGGATCCGTCTCCCCAGCGGTATTTTTCGTGGTGAAGATGCTGGTCAGCGTGTTCAGGCACGGCAGCAGCATAAACCCGAAAAAGAAGTAGGCGAACAGCACGATGCCGATGATCCGCACCACGAAGGCGGCATCGGGGCGCTGGCGCGTCAGGGAGGCGTTACGCATGGGCGGCCTCCTCACCGGCCTCGTAGGCCATGACGTGGGCGGGGTTGATGACCACGGACACCTGTTGGGCAGGCTCGTAGATGTTGACGCCGTCGTTCTTCTCAATGACCTTCAGCGTCTGCCCCTCCACGGTGATGTAATACTTGATGTACAGGCCGTAATACTCCCGGCTCTCCACCACGCCGGACAGCGCCAGCTCTCCGTCACGGGGCTCCACGTTGACATGGAGCCGCTCCAGCCGGATGTAGTTGTGCTTGGCGGGGTCCAGACCGGCGCCGCGGTCGTTGAGATGCTGCACCAGCGGCGTCTCCAGACGGTTGATGTCGCCGATGAAGTTGCACACGAACTCGGTGGCGGAGTGGTTATAGACCTTGTTGGGGGTGCCGATCTGCTCGATGACGCCCTTGTTGAACACGGCGATGCGGTCGGACAGGGTCAGCGCCTCCTCCTGATCGTGGGTGACGTAGATGGTGGTGATGCCGAAGTCCTTCTGCATCTTTTTCAGCTCGTTGCGCAGCTGCACACGGAGCTTGGCGTCCAGATTGGACAGGGGCTCGTCCATGCAGATGATGGCGGGGTTGGTGACAAGAGCGCGGGCGATGGCCACACGCTGCTGCTGACCGCCGGACAGCTGGGACACGGCCTTTTGCAGCTGCTCATCGCTGAGATCCACCTTGCGGGCGATGTCCCGCACGCGCTGGTCGATCTCTGCACGCTTTACCTTCTTGACCTTCAGGCCGAAGGCGATGTTGTCGTAGACGGTCATGGTGGGGAACAGAGCATAGCTCTGGAACACGATGCCGATGTTGCGGTCCTCGATGGGGACATGGGTGATGTCCCGGTCCTTCACCACTACGGCGCCCTCTACCGGTTCGATAAAGCCGGTGATGGTCCGCAGCGTGGTGGTCTTTCCGCAGCCGGAGGGGCCGAGGAACGTGAAGAATTCACCCTCCTTCACATGGACGTTGATGCCGTGCAGGGCGGTGAAGTCGCCGAACTTCACCACGATATCATTCAAACGGATCATAACACACAAAACTCCTTTGCTCGGTTTCTTTGGCGCTGACAGGGACATTGTACACGTCTGCTTCACAGCTGTAAAGGCGGAAAGGCTTTTCCGCCCTTACAGCTGTGGCGAGCCGGGAGCCGGCTCGCCACAGGGGTTGATGGGAATTACTTACTCGGCCTTCTGGGTCAGAGTCGCCCAATCCAGGTTGTCCCAGTCGGGCTCGTTCACAGCGGCGCTGCTGTCAGCCCAGTAGAAGCCCAGGTTGGTCAGGATGTTGGTCCACTCGGCGGAGTGGGCGGCCACATACTCAGCGTAGGTGGTGTCGCCGTCGACCTTGGTCAGAGCAAAGTTCTTCAGGGTGTAGATGGCAGGCACGCCGTCGGGGTACAGGATGTCAGCGGCAGCGGTGTTGCAGGGATAGGTGTCAAACTCCTCGCCCCAAGCAGCCTGCGTCTCGGCGGAGCCGAACCACTCGGCAAAGGCCTTGACAGCCTCGGTCTCCTCGTCGGTACGGCCTTCCTTGTTCAGGATGCCCAGGTACTCGGCAATGTAGTAGGTGCCGTCATCGATCTCCACCAGATTCCAGTTCTCGGGAGTCATGGTGCCCTTCAGCGGGGTCTCGGAGCTCTCGGCAGCGGCATCGATCTTGCCGTACAGGGAGGAGGAGTAGAAGGTGGAGACAGCCACATCGCCCTTGTTCAGAGGATCGAAGCCGTACTTGTAAGTATCATCGGAGGAATACACGCCGTTGGCGCAGTAGTTCCACAGCATCTTCCAGCCATCGATGGACACACCGCCGGCGGGGGAGGAGGGATCGATGAAGGAGTACAGCAGAGCGGAGTTGATGTTGGCGTTGGTGGTGCCGCCGACCTTGTTCTGACGATACCACTTGTAGCCGCAGTCCACGATGTCGGACCAGTGAGCAAAGTGCAGAGCCTCGCCATTGGTACCAAGCTCATCGTTGCGGTACAGCATCAGCACGTTCTGGATGACCAGACCGTAGGCAGCGCCGGGATAGGCATACTCACCCACCTGATCGGCCCAAGTGGGCGTCCAGTCCACCAGGGACAGGTTCTCGTAGGTGCCGTTGACCACCTGGCTCCAGCGGGTCTCGTTCAGACCGAACAGGATGTCGCCGTCCTTGTTCTCGTTGGCAGCCTGAATGGCGGCGGTATCACCGGAGATGACGCTGTTGTCGTCGATGGAGATGGTGAAGCCGGCGTCCTTGGCGGCGTTGATGAGCCAAGTGGTGCGCTCGGTGGAGTTGGAGTTGGAGTAGATGCGGATGGTATAGCCGGAATAATCCTTGGCGTCGGGGGTATCATTGCCGCCATTTTCGTCGGGGGTCTTCTCGCCGCACGCCACCAGGCTCAGAGCCATGACCAGCGCCAGCAAAAGAGCAATAAACTTTTTCATTCCTGAATCTCCTTTTCAAAAAGTCGGACAGTGCGGGATGCACCATCACACCATTATTATACCAGCGCGGCAACGACCGAAAAAACGGGTCATCTCTGCGATTATCCAGACGATTCTGACAAAAGGGACAGCGCGTGTCAAAACGCACTGTCCCTTTTTGTGCAGTTTTCCTAATGACACCGATCCTGATATTCCGACGGTGACATACCGGTGAGCTTTTTGAACGTGCTGCCGAAATAGGCCACGTCGCGGTAGCCCACCATCTCCGCCACCTCGTACACCTTGTACCGGCAGTCCCGCAGCAGCGAGCGGGCCATGTGGATGCGGTACTGGGTGAGATAGCCCAGCGCCGTGTAGTTCGTCTCCTTCTTGAACACATGGCTCAGATGCCCCTCACTGATGCCGATGTGCCGGGCGATGGCGGCGATATTGATATCGGCGTCGGCATAGTGCTCGGCGATGTAGTTCAGGGTCTGGAGCACATACTTGCTCTTGTCGCCCTTGGGCAGCAGCGGGGTGTCCTCCGCAGGCTGGGCAGCGCCCTCCTTTTCCCGTACGCGGGCGATGGCGGCCATCAGATCCTGATCCCGGAAGGGCTTGAGCAGGTAGTCCGCCGCGCCGTAGCGCAGGGCGGAGCGGGCGTAGTCGAACTCGTCGTAGGCGGTGAGGACGATGAAGTGGGCGGTGCAGTCCCGCTCGCGGAGGCGGCGCATCATCTCGATGCCGTCCATGCGGGGCATCCGCACATCGGTGATGATGAGGCTGGGGTTGTAGCGCTCTGCGGCGGCGAGGCCCTCCTCGCCGTTGGCGGCCTCTCCCACCACCACACAGTCCATGGAGGCCCAGTTCATGCCCAGCACGATGCCGCGGCGCACCACCGTCTCGTCGTCAACGATCAATACCTTCAGCATGGTCTTCTCCTTTCGTCATGGGCAGGCGCAGTGTGATACAGCTGCCGTTTCCACCGTCGGATGCGGCGGTGAGGCCGTAGCCCTCGCCGTAGTACAGGCGGATGATGCGATCCACGTTGTTCAGCCCCAGATGGCCGCCGGGGATGTCCTCGTGGCGGGCAAGGCGCGCCAGCACCTCCGGTTCGATGCCCCGACCGTTGTCGGACACCCGCAGCAGCAGGTCGTCCCCATCGGACTCCGCCCACAGCTTGATATACCCCTCCTCCAGATCCGCCACGCCGTGGATGATGGCGTTTTCCACCAGCGGCTGAAGCACCATCTTAGGCACGATGCAGTGCTGGAAGCGCTCGTCCACGTCGATCTCGCAGACGAACCGATCCTCAAAGCGGATCTCCTGAATATTCAGGTACTGCCGGACCAGCTCCAGCTCGTCCTCCAGCGGGATCAGCTCGCTGCCGGAGATACCTGCCCGCAGCAGCGCCGCCAGATCGGTGGACATGGCGGCGATCTGGGGAACATGGTTGGCCACGCCCAGCCATTTCATGCAGTCCAGCGTGTTGTAGAGGAAGTGGGGGTTCAGCTGTGCCTGCAGCATCCGCAGCTGCGTCTCGTTCAGCTCCTTCTGCCGCTGGACGGAGCGTTCCAGATTCTGCCGGTACTCCTCGGTCATGCGGTTGAAGCTGGCGGCCAGACGTCCCAGCTCATCGGGGCTGTCCAGATAGAGCTGGGCGTCATAGTCACCCCGCTCCACCTGCCACATGGCGTCGTCCAGCGCATTGACGGGCCGGGACAGGTAGCGGCTGAGCCACCACGCGGCCACGGCGCACAGCGCCAGACACAAAAAGCCCAGCGCCGCGCCTACCAGATACAGGGAGCGCAGCACCTGCCCCGTGTAGATGCGGGACTGTTGGAGCAGCAGGGTGAAGCCTCCGGCGCCGTAGGCGGTATAGAACGTGCAGTTGTCACCGGCAGCGCCGGTGAGGCTCTGCCCCGACAGCAGCTGACCACGCAGGGCGGCTACAGTGCGGTCCGCCTGCACGGTACGGGTGTAGTAGACGGTGCGCCATGTGCCGTCCAGCACCAGCAGATCGTCGGCGGGCGCCATCAGGCCGTCAAAGAGCTGGGCAAAGCCGTCGCTGTCCATGCGGACGGTGACATAGCCCAGCAGCTGCCCACCGTAGGCGGTGATGGTGCGGGCCGCCAGCAGCCCCTTGCCGGAGCTGAGGAAGACCGTACCGCTGCCGCTTCGTGCGGCGTACAGCGCACCCCAGTCCGTGTCCAGCGGGGCGGCGGGCAGGGAGGTGTCCGTCGTATAGAGACAGACACCCTGCGCGTTGTAGATGTCCAGTGCGGCGTAGGGCCGCAGCGGGGCGGCGCGGCGGTAGAGAAACTGGTACAGAAGACGGGAGTCCTGCTCCGTCCGGCGCAGGACGCTGCGTGTGATGGTGCTGGTGGCCAGCGCGTCCAGCGTATCGCCGCACAGGGCGGCGGCGTTGTCAAAGCGGGCGCACAGGGCGTGCAGGGTTTCCTGTCCCTGCTGCGCCTGGGTATGCTCGGTACGCGCCACGATGACCCGCATCATCACCACGTCGCACAGCAGCAGCGGCATCAGGGTCACCACCAGAATGGTGGCAAAGATCCGGTTGCGGAAGGAGCGGCGGATCCAGTTTTTCAGCTTCATGATGCCTCCTCCGCCGTCAGGCTCTGCCAGATGGCCAGCAGCTCCGCTTGACGGGCGCCGGCGGCATAGGCATCGTAGGCCATGGCACGGGGCAGCGCGGCGCTTGCGGCCGCCTGACCGCGCACGGCGCGGCGGGACTGGCGGGTCAGGCGCGTCTGCACCTCGTCACTGAGCAGGAAGTCGATGAAGGCGCGGGCGTTGTCTTCGTGGAGGCAGCCCTGCACCACGGCGGCGCAGTCCGGCTGGATCACCGTACCCTCCGCCGGGTAGACCACGGTGACGCTGAAGCCGTTGTCCGCGGCCTGCAGCGCCAGATCCTCGGTGGCGACGCCCACATAGCAGCTGCCGTCCGCCACGGCGTCCACCGCGTCGGCGGCGGAGGGCAGTACGCCGCTGAGATTGTGGGAAAAGGCGGCCAGCACCGTCTCATCCTCGCCGGGCAGCGATTGGGTCAGCGCCTGCAAAACGGTGCAGCCCGTGGCGGAAACGGTAGGGTCGGGACAGGCGATGCGTCCCCGCCACGCGGTATCCAGCAGACCGCTCCAGCTGTCCGGCACGTTGCGCTGCACCAGTTGGTCGTTGTAGAGCAGCACCATGGGCAGCAGGGAAAAGGCCGTCCAGCGATCCTCGCTGTCCCGGTAGGCGTCGGAGATATCCGCCGCCAGCGGCGCGGCGTAGGGCGCGAAGCAGTCCCCGTAGGCGGAGAGGCAGTCCGGCGCCGCACCCAGCAGCAGGTCACAGCCGGAGTCTCCGGCGGCGATCTGCGCCAGCAGGGGCAGGGTGCCGTCGGCGGTGCGTACCTCCACCCAGATGCCGGTGCGGCGCTCGAACTCCCGCACCGTATCGTCGTAAGCGGCGGCGCTGCGGGCGGTGAAGATCACAAGGCGCGCCGCCTCATCCGGCGCGGAGACGGACTGTCCGCCGCCGCAGCCGCACAGCAGGAGCAATATGCACAGTAGGGGGATCACGCGCCGCATGGCAGGCCCTCCTTATCGGTCAGATGTGGTTCAGCGGCAGTTCTTCAGCACCTCGCATACCAGTGCGTACATCCGCTTGACGGAGTCCACACCCAGCCGCTCCCGGGGGGAGTGGATGTCGTGCAGCTCCGGCCCGAGGGAGACGGCGTCCAGTCCGGGCATCTTGTTGATGAGCAGACCGCACTCCAGACCGCCGTGGGTGGCCATGATAACGCCGTCCTGTCCGGTGATCTGCTTGTAGGAGGCCATCACCGTGTCCCGCAGCGGGGACTGGCGGGCATACTGCCACGCCGGGTAGTCGCCCCGGGTGGACACGGTGCCGCCGCCGGTGTACTCCACGATGGCGCGCACCCGCTGGAGCAGCAGCTCCTTCTGGGTGGCCACGGAGGAGCGGATGGAGAAGGAGAAGTGCAGGCCGTCGCCGCAGGCGGTCATGACGCCCAGATTCAGGGAGGTCTGGACGAGGCCGGGGAAGTCGGCGCTCATGACCTCCACACCCTGGGGCAGCGTCAGCAGCACATGGAGGAGCCGGCTGGAGTCCTCGGCGGAGTAGGCGGCGTCGGCGTCGGCGGCCGCACAGGTGAGGGCCACACCGCCGTCGGTGGCGGCGTATTCGTTTTTCAGGATGCCGTCAAACTCCCGGATGAAGGCGGCGAAGTCCTCTGCCTTTCCGGCGGGGACAGCCACCACCGCATCGCAGCGGGTGCAGATCACGTTGTCAAACTGACCGCCCCGGAGGTCGGCGATCCGCAGCGTACCCAGCCGCTCCATGGCGCTGTACAGCACGCGGCTGATGAGGTCGTTGCCGCTGCCGCGGCCCTTGTCGATCTCCGCGCCGGAGTGACCGCCCTTCAGGCCGCCGATGGACACGGCGAAGCACGCCTCGTCGGTCAGAGGCTCCTTCGCGGCGGGTACGAAGCAGTCGGCCCGCAGACCTCCGGCGCAGGAGACGGTGAACACACCCTCCTCCTCGGAGTCCAGATTCAGCAGGCGGCGGCCCTTCAGGTCGGAGCAGTCCAGCGCCACAGCGCCGTCCATGCCCGTCTCCTCGTCCACGGTGATGACCACCTCCAGCGGGGGATGGGACAGGGAGTCGTCCGCCAGAATGGCAAAGGCGGCGGCAACGGCGATGCAGTCATCGCCGCCCAGCGAGGTCTTTTCCGCCCAGACATACCGGCCGTCGGTGGCCAGATCCAGACCCTCACGGGTCATGTCCTTGGGGCAGTCCTCCGTCTGGGCGCAGACCATGTCCATGTGGCCCTGCAAAATAACGGGGGCGGCATTTTCATAGCCGGGAGAGGCGTCTTTCCAGATGATGACGTTGTTGCAGTCCTCCTGCCGGTACCGCAGGCCAAGCTCCTTGGCCATGGTCACGCACAGGTCACTGATGATCTTGGTGTTGCCGCTGCCGTGAGGCACCGCGCACAGCCGTTCAAAATAGTCGAAAACAGATTTCGGCTCCAGATGAGAGAGAATTCCCATGTATCAAAACTCCTTTCAGAAATCGCGGCGGTCAGCGGTGCAGCGGCGCGGTGGCCTGCGCCAGCCACGCCTGCTCCTCCGCACCCAGCAGGGGGGAGACGGTATCGTACACCAGCTTGTGGTAGTCGTTGAGCAGCGCCAGCTCCGGCTCCGTCAGCAGGGAGACGTCGATGGCGTCCCGGTCGAAGGGTACCATGGTCAGCGGCTCCAGATACATGAACTGGCCAAACTCCGTCTTATCGCCGGTACGCACCAGCACCAGATTCTCATGGCGGATGCCGAATTTACCGGCGGCGTAGTAGCCCGGCTCGTTGGAGATGACCATGCCCTCCTCCAGCGTGATGCGGCGTCCGTCGGCGCTGCGCAGGCGGAAGCTCTGGGGTCCCTCGTGGACGCTGAGGATGTAGCCCACGCCGTGACCGGTGCCGTGGTTGTAGTCCATGCCCAGCTCCCACAGGGGCAGACGGGCCAGCACGTCCAGATTCTCGCCGGAGGCGCCGTGGGGGAAGCGGGCGGCGCCCAGCGCCAGATGGCCCTTGAGCACCAGTGTGAACATCCGCTTTTCCTCCTCGCCCACGGGGCCGAGGGCGATGGTGCGGGTCACGTCGGTGGTACCCTGCCGGTAGTGAGCGCCGGAGTCCAGCAGCAGCAGTCCCTCCGGGTGCAGCGGCACGTCCGTCTCCGGCGTGGGGTCGTAGTGGACGATAGCGCCGTGGGGGCCGTAGCCGGCGATGGTGTCAAAGCTCAGATCCAAAAAGTCCGGCTGCTCGGCGCGGAAGGCGGCCAGCTTGGCGGCGGCGGACAGCTCCGTAATGGGCTCCTTGCCGATGCGGTGCTTGAGCCAGTACAGGAAGCGGCACATGGCCGCGCCGTCCTTGATGTGGGCGGTGCGGAAATTCGCCATCTCCTCCGGCGTCTTGCAGGCCTTCATCAAAATGGCGGGGCTGGGCTGATCCAGCACCTCGGCGTGGGACAGGCTCTCCATGATGCGGTAGTTGGCGGTGGCGCTGTCGGCCATGATCCGCGTGCCGGCGGGCAGACCGCGCAGCATATCATACACGTCGCCGTAGGGGCGCAGGGTCACGCCGCAGGCGGCCAGCTTCTCCGCGATCTCCGCCGGGACGGCCTGCGGCTGGATGCACAGCTGTGCGTCCTCCCGCCCGATGAGCAGGAAGGACAGAAAGACCGGTGTGCAGGCCACGTCGCCGCCGCGCAGGTTCAGCGCCCATGCGATCTCCGTCAGGCTGGTGAGCAGCAGGTAGGCGGCGTTTTCCTCTGTCATCTTCTCCCGCAGCTTGGCCAGCTTCTCCTCGCGGGTCAGACCGCAGCCGGTCAGCTCCCATACGGGGCGGTCGGACAGGGCGGGGCGGTCGGGCCATACGGCGTCCACCAGATCCTTGTCGCCGGCAAAGCGGATGTTCTTATCCTTCAGCGCATCCCGCAGAGTACCGGCGAAGCCGTTGGAGACGGTGCGGCCGTCAAAGCCCAGCACGCCGCCCTCCGGCAGCTGCTCGGCCAGAAACGCGCCGATGGTGGGGACGTCGGGCTGTCCCATGCGCATCAGCTCGATGCCGCTGCCGGCCAGCTGATCCGCCGCCTGCAAAAAGTAGCGGCCGTCCGTCCACAGAGCCGCACGCTCCGGCAGGATCACCAGCGTACCGGCGGAGCCGGTAAAGCCGGACAGGTAGGCGCGGGCCTTGAAAAAGTCGCCCACATACTCCGAGCCGTGGAAGTCGTCCGTGACCACCACATAGCCGTTCATGCCGTGCTGTGCCATCTCCCGGCGCAGCGTTGCCAGACGTTCTGTTATGACCATAGTAGGTATACCGCCTTTCCCAGCGGCAGACGCCGCCGTGTCGTATGTCGTTGTACCATTGGCGTACAATGGTGTCACCACCGATTATAGCACAGGGAAAATAAAAAGTGTACCTTTATTTCTGCGGTGTATAAGGCGCGCGGCAGCGGCGTATAATGAGGCGATCCGGGAAAGGGGGACGATGCCGTGAAGCGGAGAGACCGGAAATGGCGCACCTGGGAGACGGCGGGATTGTTCGTTGTCATCCTGCTGGGCAACACGCTGCATTTTGTATATGATTGGACGGGACAGGCGCGGTGGGCGGCGTATGTGTCCGCCGTCAACGAGTCCACATGGGAGCATATGAAGCTGCTGTTCGTGCCGTGGCTTCTGTGGACGGCGGCCCAATGCATCGGCCTTCGCAGCCTGCGCCCCGCGGCGCCGCGGGCAGTCGGCTTGCTGGCGGGCATGGCCGCCATCCCGCTGCTGTTTTACGGCTACACGGGCGTTACAGGCGTCAATGTGGGCGTGGTGAACGTCCTCATCTTTCAGGCGGCGGTGCTGCTGGCCTTCTGGGTCAGCACGGCGCTGCAAAAGCGGGGTGCGCTGACCGCACCGGTGTGGCAGGCGGTGGGAGTACTGGTCATGGCGGCGCTGTGCGCGGCGTTTGTGCTCTGGACGGTGTCGCCGCCTGCACTGCCCGTCTTTACCGATCCCGTCGACGGGACGCGGGGCGTGACAATTTAAGCAGCCGGAGAGCCGCCCTTGGCGGCTCTTTTTCTTGACCCCGCGGGTGGGATGGTTTATAATGGACGCATCGTATGTATATCTATTCGGTTCCGACCGAGGACTGGAGGCGACAGGATTGAAAACAAAGACCATCGTCCACAGATCAGCCGTGCCGCTCTATGCGGCGGCAGCCGTGTGGCTGGTGTACGCGCTGCTGTTCCCCCTGTATCAGGTGGGGCATTTCCTGCTGGCGGCGGCGGTGTCCGCAGCGGCGGCGCTGATCGCCCGGCTGTTCTGCAAGGACGTGACAGAGGTGGTGGAGCTCCCGGAGGAGCCGGTGACCACCGGCAACCCGGCGCTGGATAAGATGATCGCCGACGGAGACGGCGCCATCAAGACCATGCGGGCGCTGAACGACAGCATTCAGGACGAGACCATCTCCCGCCAGATCGACCGGCTGGAGGAGGTCAGCAGCCGTATCTTCCGGTATGTGAAGGACAACCCCGCCAAGCTGCCCCAGATCCGGAAGTTCATGTCCTATTACCTGCCTACCACCATCAAGCTGCTGACGGCCTACGACCAGATGAGCCGGCAGGGTGTCAGCGGGGAGAATATCACCGGCACCATGAAGAAGGTGGAGGGTATGATGTCCACCATCGTGCGGGCCTTTGAAAAGCAGCTGGACAGCCTGTTCGGCGACGAGGCTATGGATATCTCCACCGACATCACCGTGCTGGAGAACATGATGGTGCGGGAGGGTCTGGCGGCGGATGACCTGCACAAGACCGCCCAGAGCGCTCCGCAGACCCAGCCGCCGCAGGATACGGACGGCGGTATTACGCTGGAGCTGTAAGCGAGAGAACACACAATTTATCATAAGAAAGGAAACAGAGACATGACCGATAACATGATGCCTGAGCTGACCCTGACACCCGATACCGATACCGCCGCGGCGGTGGCCGTACCTGAGCTGACCCTGACGCCCGACGCGCCGGAGGTGCCGCAGGAGGAGGAAAAGAAGATCGAGCCGGTGGCCATGGACGAGAGTCTGCTGACCGAGGAGGAGCGTCAGGCCGTGAACGCCTTCTCCAAGAAGATCGATATCCGAGACACCAATCAGGTGCTGCAATATGGCGCCGCCGCCCAGAAGAGCGTGGCGTCCTTCTCTGAAAACGCCCTGAACAACGTGCGCAACAAGGACATGGGCGAGATCGGCGAGGATCTGAGCCGTCTGGTGGTGGAGCTGAAGGGCTTCGGCGAGGACGAGGAGAAGAAGGGCCTGAAGGGGCTGTTCAAGAAGGCCGGCAACAGGCTGGAGATCATGAAGTCCCAGTACAGCAAGGTCGAGGCCAACGTGGACAAGATCGCCCAGAATCTGGAGAACCATCAGATCACCCTGCTCAAGGATGTGGCCATGTTCGACCAGATGTATGAGCTGAACCTGAAGTACTACAAGGAACTGACCATGTACATTCTGGCGGGCAAGAAGCGCCTGGCGGAGGTGCGCGCCACCGAGGTGGAGGCGCTGCACCAGAAGGCGGAGCAGTCCGGTCTTGCCGAGGACGCCCAGGCATACAACGATCTGGTCAGCCTGTGCGACCGGTTTGAGAAGAAGCTCCACGATCTGGAGCTGACCCGCATGGTGTCCATCCAGATGGGCCCCCAGACCCGTCTGCTGCAAAATAACGACACCCAGATGATCGAGAAGATCCAGTCCTCTCTGGTGAACACCATCCCCCTGTGGAAGAGCCAGATGGTGCTGGCGCTTGGCATGGAGCACAGCCGTCAGGCCACCGCCGCCCAGAACGCGGTGACGGAGATGACCAACGAGCTGCTGAAGAAGAATGCCGACACCCTGAAGATGGGTACCATCGCCACCGCCAAGGAGGCGGAACGCTCCATCGTGGATATCGAGACGCTGCAGCACACCAACCAGCAGCTGATCTCCACGCTGGATGAGGTGGCACGCATCCAGAAGGAGGGAGCCGCCAAGCGTAAGGAGGCGGAAGCCGAGCTGGGCCGCATCGAGGGCGAGCTGAAGCAGAAGCTGCTGGAGCTGCGGAGCTAAGAAAGAGAAATCGGCACCGTCAGCCCAGCTCGGGCGGCGCAGCCGCATCGCGCGGCAGCGCGTCCAAGCGTTTTGCGTGCAAAACCTTGCCGCAGGGCGAATTTATTTCGCCCGAGGAAGTGCAATGGAACGGGGCCCCCATTTTGCGCCCGCGCAAAATGGGGTGCTGGGCCGCATTGAGGGCGAGCTGAAGCAGAAACTGCTGGAGCTGCGGAGCTGAGAAAGAGAAATCGGCACCGCCAGCCCAGCTCGGTCGGCGCAGCCGCATCGCGCGGCAGCGCGTCCAAGCGTTTTGCGTGCAAAACCTTGCCGCAGGGCGAATTCATTTCGCCCGAGGAAGTGCAATGGAACGGGGCCCCCGTTTTACGCCCGCGCAAAATGGGGTGCTGGGCCGTATCGAGGGTGAGCTGAAGCAGAAGCTGCTGGAGCTGCGGAGCTAAAGAAATAATCATCTCCTTCGGGAAGGGGAGTTTGTATGAAGTTTTTCAAAAAGCGGGGCGTTGCACTGGCGGTGCTGGTGCTGTCCATCGCCGCCGCCGTGTGCATCGGCCAGAGCCGTAAGGCCGGCTACATCGCCAGGCAGCCGGTGACGCTGCCGGAGGTGAAATACCACCAGTGGATCTGCGATGAGGCGGGGATGCTGTCCGAAAAGACAAAGGATGAGATCCGGCAGTACAACAGCGATTGGGACAGCCGGTATTACGCAGCGGTCGCGGTAGCCACGGTGGACAGCATTACCGGCTGGACACCGGAGAAGGCCGCAGAAAAGCTGGGCGCCGATTGGGGCTTGGGCGAGAACGATATGCTGCTGCTGTTGGTGCGCAACGGCGACTACTATGTGAACTGCGGCGGCAAGGTGCGCGCCGCCATGACCGATACCCAGCAGATGAAGCTGAAGCAGGCCATCGAGACGCCCTATTACAACGGGGACTTCGACGGTGCGGCACTGGCGTTTTACCGGCAGGCCGACGTGTTCTACGGACAGACCCCGCTGGGCGGCAGCAAGCGCTGAGCGCGGAGGTTGGCGCAGATACGTAAACGAAAAACAGGGTCTCCGGCATTGCCGGAGACCCTGTTTTCGGCTTTCCATGCCCAGCACGTCACCCTAAGGGGACACTGCTGTGTTTTGCAATGGACGGCAAGAAAACCGGCAGCATCGTGCTTTGATTGGAACAGAAAACTCCCCGCGTTATCCGCGAGGAGTCTGGCGTTAGTGGGCGGATCTGCCCCTTGTCAGGATGGCAGCGCTGATGAGCGCCGTCAGCGGTACGGAGAGGATGACGCCGATGCTGCTGGACACGCTGCTGATGACCTCGATGGTCAGGTAGGCCGAGCTGATCAGCTGGTACGCGCTCAGCCCCAGCGAGTAGAGGTAGATGATGAGGGCGAAGCCGCTGCCGAGGAACGCCAGTATCAGCGTATTGGTCATCGTACCCACCATGTCCCGGCCGATGTTCATGCCGGAGCGAAACAGCTCCCGGCGGCTCAGGGTGGGGGCGACGGTGTGTACCTCCGTCATGGCGGAGGCGATGCTCATGGCCACATCCATCACCGCGCCCAGCGCGCTGATGACGATCCCGCCCACCAGCAGACCCCGCAGCCCGATGGGCGTGCCGGTCTGCCGCAGCTGCAAAAGCGGCTCTACGTCCGCCAGACGCATACCATCCACCCGGGCGAGGCTCTGCGCCAACAGGCCGAACAGCAGCGCCAGCGCCGTCCCGGCGATGGTTCCCAGCGCGGCGCACACGGTCTTGCGGCGCACGCCGCCCAGCAGCACCATGGTCACAACGGTGATATAGGCGCACACGAGGAACACGGTCAGCAGCGTGGGTGCGCCCTTCATCAGCAGGGGAATGAGGATGCGGAACAGACACACCAGTGTTACCGCCAGCGCCGCCAGCGACTTTGCGCCCACCTTGCCGCCCACGGCCACCGTAGCCAGCAGGAACAGCGCCACGATCACGACCAGCACCGGCAGGCGGTTGTACTCATACACGGTGGCGGTGTGGGAGCCGTCGGCATAGGTGGAGATCAGCAGAGTTGCCCCGTCGCCCACCTTCAGCGGCGTACCGTACATCGGCCCCACATAGCCGTACACCTGCAGGATCTCACCCTTGTACTGACCGGTCTTTACCTCCGCCAGCAGCAGCTGCTCGCCCCGGACGGCATTGTCCGAGGCGGGGTCGGTGAAGGTGCTGTCGGTCAGCACCTCCGTAATGACGGCGTTCTCGTATTCGGCGTATTCCGCCGCGGTATGACCCGCCGCCCTTTCCGGCGCGGCGAACAGGCGCGCCGCGATGAACAGTGCCGCGCAGACCGCCAGCACCAGACAGCTGATACGGTTGTCCCGCCACCATTGGCGGAGCTTGGATCGGGAAGCGGTCTTCGCCATTCCTTCGTCCCCCCATTTCCATTTTTCCAAATCAGCATAACAATTTCCCGGCGGTATGTCAAGGCAGGAAACTTTTACAAAAAGGCGTTTTTTGGGGGTGGTTTTTTACGAAATAATATGATACAATCTGATTATCATCATGAAAGGTCTGCCCCGGTTTTTGGCATCATCCACGATTTGGGACAAACTTCGCTTGAGAACCGATATGCACCAGCCTCCCAGATTTGTGGACCGCCGTCCGCCTGTACTGACAGGTGGGGCGGTTTTTCTGTCTTTTTCTCGGACGGAAAATGGGCGCAAGCGCCGGCCAGCGGGCCGAGTAGAGAAAATCAAACAGGAGGTATACGGATGAACGAACGAATAGGCAAGAGGCTCCTTTCTGCACTTCTGTCGGTGGTCATGCTGCTGTCGCTGCTGCCCACGATGGTCTTCGCCGAGGGAGAGGAATCCGCCGGTGCGGCGACCACGGCAACACGGATCACAGATGTATCCACGCTGAAGGTGGACGACCAGATCGTGATCGCCAACGCAGCCGCCGAGTATGCGCTCGGCACGAATCAGAAAACCAACAACCGCGAGGCCGTGGTGGTCACAGCCTCCGGGAGCAGCATCACCCTAAACAGCAAGGTGCAGGTGCTGACACTGAAAAGCGGCACAAAGGACGACACCTGGGCCTTTTACGCCGGTTCAGGCTATCTGTATGCAGCCAGCAGCGAAAAAAACTTTCTGAAAACAGAAAAGGCACTTAGCGACAATTCTTCGTGGTCGATCACCCTCACTGCGGATGGCGTGGCCACCGTTACGGCGCAGGGTACCAACACCCACAATCTGCTGCGCTACAACTATAACAAGGGTACACCGCTCTTTTCCGCCTATACGGGCGGTCAGGATGACATCGCCCTCTACAAGCTGGATGAAAGCGCCGGTGGCAGTGGCGGCAGCGGCAGCGTCGAGGCTGTGGCGTCTCCCACCGCCAACTATCCTACCGGCAGCGCACTGGCCTCTGGCACGGAGATCGTGTTCTCCTGTGCCACCGCCGACGCTGCCATCCAGTACAAGGTGGGTGACGGCGCATACCAGACCTACACCGCCCCCATCGCGCTGACGGCGGATACCACCTTCACGGTGAAGGCCACCAAGGAGGGCATGACGGACAGCGCCGAGGTCACCTTCGCCTACACGGTGAAGGCGGCGGAGCCTGCCTTTGTGACCATCGCCGAGGCGCTGGCGGGCGCAAGTAATGCGACCTTCACCGTCAAGGGCGTCGTCACGCTGGTGGACGGCTCCAACTACTACCTGCAGGACGATACCGGCGGTATCTGCCTGCGTCTTGCTACCTCCACCAATGATATCAAGCTGGGCGACACCGTCATCGGCACCGGCAAGCGCACCGATTTCAAGAGCCTGCCCCAGCTGGGCAGCGGCACGTTTGTCAAGTCCTCCGGTCTGACACTGGCCGCCAAGCTCACCACCATCGGCGGCCTGAGTACCAAGGATATCGGTACCTATGTGAAGCTCACCGGGCTGGAGATCACCGAGATCTACGACAACAACGGTCAGTTCGCCAACCCCAACATCACCCTGAAGGACGGCGATGGTAAGACCATTCAGCTGTATAAGGCCGTCGTCGCGGACAAGACGGCCCTCAAGGTGGGCGACAAGCTGGACGTGACTGCCGCCGTGGGTGTTTTCAGCACCACGCTGCAGCTGCGCAACACCGTGGCTGACGAGGTCAAGGCGGCCCGCCAGAGCGGTATCGTCACCACCCTGTCCGACGGCGACACCATCGTCATCTTCAACCCCGCCAACGGCAAGGCGCTGTCCACCGAGTACACGGGCTTCTACAATCAGGGGACGGACGTGAAGCTGGCCGACGGCAAGCTCACCGGCTATACCAAGAAGGACATCTGGACGGTGGGCGTCAATGCGGACGGCACCTACACCTTCTCCACCGCCGATGGTGATAAGCTGTCCATGGATACCAGCTACACCAGCACCCCCCTGAACAAGGTAAACGACACATGGAAGGTCGTTCCCGCCAAGACGGCGGACTGCTTCTATGTCGACAACGCGACCCGCACTGACAAGTACCGCCTCCAGTGGTTCGCCAAGAATAACAACTGGAGCGCCTACACCGGCACCGGCCCCAACTTTGAGGTGCAGTTCTATCTCGTCACGGACAGCGGTGAGGAGACCTCCGGCGGCCTGCCCGCTGCGGGCGCACAGGTCGTTCTCTACAACCAGAGCGCCAAGGCCGTGCTGGCCTCTCAGATCGGCACCGCGGAAAGCCCCTCCATCGGCAAGGCGGCTGCCACCGTGGACGGCGGCAAGGCCACCTGCGCCAACGGCGCCGTGGTGTTCACCGTGGAGAAAAACGGCGAGTACTACCGCTTCAAGAACGAGGCCTACGGCTACCTCTGCTCCAACGGCACCGGCAACAACGCCTTCTACTCCCAGACCGCCAGCAACGACGCCGACTGGAAGGTACGTACCTGCTCCGGCGGCGTGGGCGGCTTCGAGCTGGAGAGCCGTACCGCCAAGTTCAACAACACGCACAGCCAGTGGCTGGAATACTATGCCGACAGCTTCAAGAGCTACAGCATGTACAGCAAAGATGGCAAGCTGGACTACACCATCTACTCCTTCTACTTCTATCCCGTGGCTGACGGCACGGCGCTGACGAAGGGCGTGGTCAACCTGCCCGCCGTGGTCATCAACACCGTTCCCGACGCCTTTGTGGATACGGACTACACCCTCGCCTTCACCGTGGATGCGCCCTTTGGCGTGGAGGGCGCCATGACCGCCAAGCTGGGCGGCACGGCGCTGACGGTCACGAAGGACGCGGAGGGGACGTATACCGTCACTGTCCCGGCGGCGATGGTCACCGGCGAAAAGCTGCAGATCGTCATCACCGGCAAGGACACCACCGGCAAGGCTATCTCCCGCACGGTGGAGGTCACGGTGAAGGACGAGCCTGTACTCTCCGATCCTCAGCCCGCCAAGGGCGCACAGACCGGCGACGAGAAGCGTCCCGAGATCTCCGTGGCGCTGACAAACGCCGGGAAGAACCCCGCCATTACCATGACCGTGGGCGGCAAGAGCGTGACCCCCACCCTCAAGAACGGCCGCATCACCTACACCCCCGCCGCCAAGCTGGCCGATGGCCGCGTGGAGGTAACGGTCACCGTTAAGCGCACCGATAACAAGGAGTCTTCCCTCACGTGGTTCTTCACTGTGGGCAAGACCCAGCATCAGCTTTACTTCGGTCAGCTCCACAGCCACACCCAGTATTCCGACGGCGCCGGCTCGCTGGACAGCGCGCTGGAGTATGTGAAGAACCTGCCCGACAGTGCCAACGTGCAGTTCGTGGCCTTCACCGATCACTCCAACTACTTTGACAGCACCTCTGCGCCCAACCCGGAGGACGCGCTCTACGACATGACCCAGGCCGCCTCCGATAGCAGCCGCGACCTCTGGAAGGAGTACAAGGGCAAGGTGGCGGCGTTCAACGAGAGCCAGTCCACCATCGTCGCCATCGGCGGCTTTGAGATGACGTGGTCCGGAGGTCCCGGCCACATCAATACCTTCAACACGCCGGGCATCGTGTCCCGCAACAACAAGACCCTGAACAGCAAGACCAACGATGCAGGCATGAAGGCATACTATGCGCTGCTCAGCCGCGGCGAGGGCGTGGACAGCATCAGCCAGCTGAACCACCCCGGCAAGACCTTCGGCAACTTCGCTGACTTCTCCTACTGGGATGGCGTCATCGACACCCGCGTCTACATGGTAGAGGTGGGCAACGGCGAGGGGCAGATCGGTGCCGGCGGCTACTATCCCAGCTATGAGCAGTATATCATGGCGCTGGATAAGGGCTGGCACGTCGCCCCCACCAACAACCAGGATAACCACAAGGGTAAGTGGGGCAATGCCAACGATGCCCGTGACGTGATCATCACCGACAACTTCACCGAGGAGGGCATCTACGCCGCCATCCGCGAGCGTCATATGTACGCCAGCGAGGATAAGAATCTGGAGGTCACCTACACCGTCAACGGCAATCTCATGGGTACCATCATCAAGGACGTCCCCGAGAAGCTGACCATCGAGGTCACCGTCAACGACCCGGACATCCACGACTCCATCAAGAAGGTAGAGCTGGTGGCCAACTCCGGCCGCGTGGTGCATACATGGAACAGCGCCGCCGAGCTGACCAAGGGCAGCCTCTCTGTGGAGCTGAAGCCTGAATACAGCTACTACTTCGTCCGCGTCACCGAGGGTGACGGCGATCTGGCTGTCACCGCCCCCGTTTGGGTGGGCGATACCCTGAAGCTGGGCATTACCAACGCCGTCTGCGGCACAGCTACCCCCGTTACCGGCGAGGAGCTGACCCTGACCACCACCCTCTTTAACGGCGAGGGAACGGACGCCACCGTTAAGTCCATGACCTACGCCATCAAGGGCGGCGCGGTCATCAAGACCGACAAGGCCCCAAAGACGCTGGGCAAGAGCTCCACGCTGGATATCGACTTCAAGTACACGCCCAAAAAGGCGCTGGTCACCACCATCACCGTCACGGCTGTGGTGGAGTTGGACGGGAAGGAATATACCTTCACCAAGGACGTCACGCTGGACGTGCTGAACGCCGATTCCCTTGTCTACATCGGCATCGATGCCGCCCACTACAACGAGTACGTGGCGGGCAACTACAAGGACAGCATGGGCAACTTCGGCAATCTGGCCGCCGAGAACAGCGTGCGTACCGTGCAGCTGAACACCTCTGCCGACCTGATCGCCGCCTGTTCCAACCCCAAGTACAAGGCGCTGATCCTCACCGCACCCTCCCGCCGTCTGGAGGCTGCACAGTCCGATCCCAGAACCTACACCGCCGATGAACTGAAGGCCATCGCCGCATTCAATGCAGGCGGCGGCACGGTGATCCTCGCGGGCTGGTCGGACAACTACGAGAACTACCCGGTCATTCAGAATAATCCCGCCATCAAGCACATGGCAGCCACGCAGAATGAACTTTTGGAGGCGCTGGGCTCCAGCCTGCGCATCAGCGACGACGCCACATATGACGATGTGCGCAGCGCAGCCGACGGCGTGGATAAGTGGCGCCTGTACTTCAGCAGCTACAACATGGACAACTTCCTGACGGGCGGCGTGGAGTTCGACGCCGAACACCCCTATGACGCGCTGTATACGGAGCGCTTCAGCCACTACGGCGGCGCATCCATCTACGCCGTGGGCGTTGACGGCAAGCCCACGACCTCCCTGCCGGCCACCGTCTCCCCCGTGGTCTACGGCCACGCCACCACTTATTCCGTTGACGTGGACGAGGACGGCTTGGGCGGCGCAGGTGTGCCGAAGTACGCCTATGCCGACAACGACAACCGCCTGATGGTCATGGCCACAGAGCAGCTCGCCGGCAAGGGTCTGATCATCGTCTCCGGCGCGGCCTTCATGTCCAACTTTGAGGTGCAGGCTTCCGTGGACAACGCCGCAGAGAAGAATTACTCCAACTACAGGATCTGCCAGAACCTCCTTCGCTACCTGAACCCCATCACTGTCACCGACATCAAGACGGTGCAGGCGGAGAAGGATGAGGGCGTAAAGTTCACCGTGGAGGGCATCGTTACCTCCAACGCCTCCGGCTATGATAAGGACACCGCCTTCTTTGACTGCATCTACGTGCAGGATGCCACTGCGGGCATCAACTGCTTCCCCGTGGCGGGCAACTTCAAGATCGGCGACCGCGTCCGTATCTCCGGCACCACCAGCTCCTATCAGGGCGAGCGCCAGCTGGCTGTCACCACCATCGAGAAGCTGGGTGAAGGCAAACCTGTCACGCCGACACTTGTCACCGCTGCCCAGATCGTGGACGGCAGCGTGCTGGGCAGCCTCGTGAGGGTGAAGGGTACGATCACCCGCATCGAAAACGCCGAGGGAATTGTGCAGACCATCATGGTACGCGACGGCTCCGGCAAGACCTGCCGCCTGTTTATCGACGGCTACATCACCAAGGATAAGGGCATCAGCCTCCTGACCGTCGGCAACAGTGTGGATGCCATCGGTCTGGCTTCTTGGGACGACACCTTCGCCCTCGACGGCAAGACCATCGCGCCTCGCGTCCGCATCCGTGACCGCGCTGAGATCGTCTGCACCAAGGCACCCGTCAAGCCGGGCGATGACTCCGGCAACGAACCCGGCGGTGGTTCCGGCAGCGGCTCTGGCAGCGGCTCCAGCAGCGGGTACTATGTCACCTCCGGCGACGGGCAGACCGCTCAGGCCGGCGCGCTGGTGCAGTTCGGCATCAGCCGCGGCGCCGCCAGCCACGTGACCTCCGTCTGGGTGGACGGTGTCCGCCTCGACGCCAAGGACTACGTTATCCGCGGCAATGCGCTCCGCCTGCAGGGACCGTTCACCGCCAAGCTCTCTCAGGGCTTCCATACCGGTCTGATCCGGTTCGACGATGGCAGTGCCAGCTCCTTCTCCTTTACCGTCAGCGGCGCTACATCGCCTCGCACCGGTGACCCCGGCGTGGTACTGTATGTGGCGCTTACCGTGGCCTCCGTCACCGGTATGGCCCGGCTCACCAAGCGCAAGGAGGACTGACTCTGACCACATAACAGCAAGCGCTGAGCACGGCGTATATTGAAACAAAAACAGGGTCTCCGGCCATGCCGGAGACCCTGTTTTCAGCTTTCCATGCTTTTTCCCAGAAACGCAGCCACGGTCTGGGCCAGCTTGCACTCCGTGTCACCGGGCAGGCGGCCCGTGTCGGTGACGAACAGCACCGCGCCCAGCACATCTCCCTCACACAGCACGGGGGCGGCCACGGCGGCGGTGAACGTCTCGTTGTCCTCACAGATGCGGGGCATGGCGCCCAGCCCGGAGAAGTGGTAGACGCTGCGCTCCGCCATGAGCTTTTCCAGCTGATCGGAGACGGGCTTGCCCAGCAGCTCCCGCTTGCCGGGGCCTGCCACGGCGATGACGGCGTCCCGGTCGGTGACAGCGGCGGTAAAATCGGTGCTGCGGCTCAGCGTGTCGCAGAACTGGGCGGCGAAGTCCTCCAGCCCGCCGATTAGGGAGTACTTCTTGAAGATGACCTCGCCATCCCTTGTGGTGTAGATCTCCAACGGGTCGCCCTCGCGGATACGCATGGTGCGGCGGATCTCCTTGGGGATGACGACACGTCCCAGATCATCGATCCGGCGCACGATCCCGGTTGCTTTCATATATGAAATTCCTCCAGTCAAAGCAAATTTTACAAGTGTAGTATCCGCGCCGCGGGAAATGAATATGCACGAAGTGCCATTGACCATTTTTTGCCGTCAAAGCACCGCTCGCGGGATAGCGGCCATAAAAAGACCTCCGGTCGTCCGACCAGAGGTCTTGCGCTTTTTTGGCATTTTTGCAGTTTGCGAATTTTTTACGGCGCGCCCGGCGTATCCTCCGGCGATGCGTTCTCCTGCGTCCGGGCGGAGGCGTCCTCCGTGATAGTGGGGATGAACGCCTTGGCCAGCCGCCCCTTGCCACGCTGCTTGATATAGAAGTACCCGATGGTGCTGAACACCACCGCGCCGATGAAATTGACGAACAGATCCGCCATGGTGTCGTACAGACCGATATCCAGATACCCGTCGAAGCCCAGGTCCTGCCCGTTGACGGCGACAGAGTGGATGCCGTCGATGGTGACGGGAATGTTGCGGTTGGTGGGATCCAGCATGACGGAGGTGATGGACTGCACCACCGTGTCCTTCTGCATATCCATGTGGAACAGACGGTCCATGCCGAACTCGAAGAACTCCCACAGCACGCCGACGGTCATGGAGAAGCAGAACGCCGCCAGCGCCACATAGATGGGGGACAGCTCAAATTTGATGCGGCTGTTGCGGTTGAGAATGTCGATGAGGGCGAAGCCCGTGGCGGCGCAGAGGAAGCCCGTGGTGGTGTGGAGCATGGAGTCCCAGTGGGGATAGGTGATGAAATAGCACTCCAGCTCGCCCAAGATCTCCGCCGCGAAGATGAACAGCAGGATGATGATCTCCAGCGTGGACGGCAGCTCAATGCCAAAGTTCTGCTGGATGAAAAAGGGCAGCATGAACAGTGCCAGCACCAGCAAGCAGATGAACGCGCTCTCGTACTCACCCCGGATGACGGAGGACACCAGCGTGGCCAGTACGATAAGGCGCAGCACCAGATAGACGGTGAACACCGCCGGCTGACGGCGGATGGTACCTCGCAGGTCACGAGGGCGGGGGAAGGGCTTACGGTGTTTCTTCATGGTGTTCCTCCTTCTTCTCGGAATGGCATGACGGACATGAGCCGCCGCACTTCTCGCAGCCGCGGCAGTTACCGCAGCAGTTCTTTCGGTTCCGAACGGCGGTGCGGAGGGCGAAGAACAGCGCGATCCCGATCGCCGCGAGGATGAGAATATCCCAGATATTCATAGCAGCAGCCCGATGCCGTGGGTCACAAAGGCCGCCACCCACGCGATGAGGCACTGCCACAGGGCGAGACCCACCGCCCATTTGCCGCCCAGCTCACGCCGGACGGAGGCCACCGCCGCGATGCACGGCGTGTACAGCAGGCTGAACACCAGCAGGGACGCCGCCGCCAGCGGCGACAGCAGGGTGGCGATGCTGCCGCCGAACAGTACCTCCAGCGTGGCCACCACGCTCTCCTTGGCCATGAAGCCGCTGAGGAGCGCGGTGCAGATGCGCCAGTCGCCAAGGCCCAGCGGTGCGAACAGCGGCACCAGCACACCGGCCACCATGGCCAGCATACTGTCCGCCGAGTCGGACACCATGTTCAGGTGCAGGTCGAAGCTCTGGAGGAACCACACCACCACCGTGGCGATGAGAATGACGGAGAAGGCGCGCTGCAAAAAGTCCTTGGCCTTTTCCCACAGAAGCTGCGCCACGTTCTTGATGCTGGGCAGGCGGTAGTTGGGCAGCTCCATCACAAAGGGGATGGGCTCGCCCCGGAATAGCGTATCCTTATAGAGAAGCGCTGCCAGAATACCCACCAGAATACCAAGCAGGTACAGGCCCGCCATAATGAGGCCGCCCTTTCCGGGGAAGAACACGCTGACGAAGAAGGAGTAGATGGGCAGCTTGGCGGTGCAGCTCATAAACGGCGTCAGCAGGATGGTCATTTTCCGATCCCGCTCACTGGTCAGGGTGCGTGTGGCCATCACCGCCGGCACGGTGCAGCCGAAGCCGATGAGCATGGGAACGATGCTTTTGCCGGACAGACCGATCTTGCGCAGCAGCTTGTCCATGACGAAGGCCACGCGGGCGATATAGCCGCTGTCCTCCATAAGGGACAGGAAGAAAAACAGCGTCACGATAACGGGCAGGAAGCTCAGCACGCTGCCTACGCCGGTGAAGATACCGTCGATGACCAGACTGTGGATGACGGGGTTCACCCCCATGCCCGTCAGGGCGCTGTCCGTCAGGGCGGACAGCTTGTCGATGCCCATCGCCAGCAGAGTCTGGAGCCACTTGCCGATGACGTTGAATGTCAGATAGAACACCAGCACCATGATGCCGATGAAGCAGGGGATGGCGGTGTGCCGCCCGGTGAGGATGCGGTCGATCTTCTCGCTGCGGATGCGCTCCCGGCTCTCCCGGGGCTTGATGACCGTCTGCTCGCACAGCCGCTCGATGAAGTCGAAGCGCATATCCGCGATGGCGGCGCTGCGATCCAGACCACGCTCCGTCTCCATCTGCCGGACGATATGCTCCAGCATCTCCTGCTCATTCTCGTCCAGCGCCAGCTGCTCCAGAATAAGGGGATCCCCCTCAATGGCCTTGGTAGCGGCGAAGCGCACCGGCAGACCCGCCTGCTCGGCGTGATCCTCAATGAGGTGCACCACCGCATGGATGCAGCGGTGGACGGCGCCGCCGTGGTCGTCCCGGTCGCAGAAATCCTGCTTCAGCGGCGGCTCCTGATACTTGGCAACGTGGATGGCGTGGCGGATCAGCTCGTCCACGCCCTCGTTCTTGGCGGCGGAGATGGGGATCACCGGCACGCCCAGCATGGACTCCATGGCGTTGATGTCGATGGAGCCCTGATTGCCCACCAGCTCGTCCATCATGTTCAGCGCCACCACCATGGGGATGCCCATCTCCAGAAGCTGCATGGTCAGGTACAGATTCCGCTCGATGTTGGTGGCGTCCACGATGTTGATGATGGCCTTGGGCTTGTCCTGTAAAACGAAATTCCGGGACACGATCTCCTCGCTGCTGAAGGGGGACATGGAGTAGATGCCCGGCAGGTCGGTGACCTCCGTGTCGGGATACCCCCGGATGACGCCGGATTTCCGGTCCACCGTAACGCCGGGGAAGTTGCCCACGTGCTGCTTGGAGCCGGTGAGCTGGTTGAACAGGGTGGTCTTGCCGCAGTTCTGGTTGCCCACCAGCGCGTAGGTCAGGACGGTGCCATCCGGCAGGGGATGCTCCCCCGCCTTGCTGTGGTACTTGCCGCTTTCGCCCAGTCCGGGGTGATCCGGGTCGCGGGCGCGGTCTACGCCGACATGGCTGCGGCTGCGCTGCCCGATGGGTTCGATCTCGATCTGATCGGCCTCCGCCAGACGCAGCGTCAGCTCGTAGCCGTGTACCTGCACCTCCATAGGGTCGCCCATGGGGGCCAGCTTCACCACCGTCACCTCCGCGCCGGGGATCATGCCCATGTCCAGAAAATGTTGGCGCAGCGCACCCTCGCCGCCCACTTGGCGGATCACGGCGCTTTTTCCGATCTCTAATTCTTTCAGTGTCATGAGTTTTCGCATCCTCTCACAGATCTTGCTGGTGCATCCACACATCCATGACCAGGCGGTGGGGCAGGAGCTTGGCAAGCCCGGTCTGGAACCGGGCGACGAACCCGTATTTGCACACGTCCCGCTTTCGCTTGGCGTCCCGCCATGTGCGGCGGACGATATCGGCGGGGTCGTACATGGCCACATACTTTTTCACCACCGGCGTCTCCCCGTCGGCCACGGCGCGGTCGAAAAAGGCGGTCTTTGTCCAGAAGGGGCACACCGCCATCACGGCGATGCCGCGGCTGCGCAGCTCCCGGTTCAGCGCACGGCTGAAGCTGAGGACGAACGCCTTGGTAGCGCCGTAAATGTTGATGTAGGGGATGGGCTGGAACGCGGCGACGGAGGCAATATTGATGATCTGCCCGCCCTGCGGCATATAGGGGACGGTGAGCTGGCACATGGCCACCACCGCCTGACAGTTCAGGTCGGTCATGTTCAGGTTCACGTCCAGCGGTGTATCCATCACGGCGCGGAACTTACCGAAGCCGCTGGCATTCAGCAGCAGCCCCACCTCCACCGGCTCTGCGGCCAGCGCCTCGGCATAAGTGGTGAAGCTGCGACGGTCCGTCAGATCCAGCGCCAGCGGGCGGATGGGGAAGGGGACGGTCTTTCGCAGGGCCTCCAGCTCCGGGGCGCGGCGTGCGATGACCCATACCTCATCGAACGTGCCGTATTGCGCTATGGTTTCGGCAAAGCGCCGGCCCATGCCGCTGGACGCGCCGGTGATGACAGCGATCTTCTTCATATCTACCTCCGCAAATCCGATTTATCACGCCCATTATAGCATTTGACAGGGAATAGGACAAGAAATAGTATAAAAAAAGTCCACCGTAATTCCATAAAAATTACGGTGGACTTTTGGCGGAGATGGAGAGATTCGAACTCTCGCGTCGGTTTGAGCCGACCTACCGCATTTCGAGTGCGGACCCTTCAACCGCTTGGGTACATCTCCATATGGGGCTTGCCCTGCCACGGATGCGGCGGTGTTCCCATTGCCGCACATGACACGCACGGTATCATACCACATTTTTCTCTGCGGCGCAACACCCTTTCCTGCATATTTTCGCCGGTGTCTGCATTCTCTGGGAGAGGGAGGTGTCTGCCGTGGCAAAACCTGCAAATACCGTGTTCCTCTACGGAGAGCCGTGGGACTACGCCACTTACCGGCTGGCGCTGGAGGCCGTGGGACTGCGTCCGGTGGTGAGCCGCAGTCTCATGGCGGCGCTGGGCTGCGGCGGTTTGCTGCTGCCCGGCGGCGGAGATATCCACGGCCGATTACCGCCGGAGGAGACGTTCCTCCTGCGCACATTCTGGGAGGCGCGCCGCCCCATTCTGGGCATCTGCCGGGGGATGCAGGTGCTCAACGTGTTCCGGGGCGGTACGCTGCGGGACGATCTCCCCGGCCATCAGATACCGGAGGGCGACATGGTGCATCCCAGCCGTGCGGAGGGGCCGCTGGCGGCGCTGCTGGGGCCGTGTCCCGCCGTCACCAGCAGCCACCATCAGGCGGTGGACAGGGTGGGGGAGGGGCTGCTGCCGTGCCAGTGGGCGCCGGACGGCGCGGTGGAGGCGCTGTACGCGTCGAATCGTCCGGTGCTGGGCGTTCAGTGGCACCCGGAGCGCCAGAGCTTTACCCACCGGCGGCGGGACGCCGATGACGGCGCGCCGGTATTCCGCTGGCTCGGGGACACATTGACAAACGGCGGCCCGACCTTATATAATGAAAACTAAGAGCCCATATCCGCGGGCCAACGACATACAGATGAGGTATAGAAGCATGGAAAAGATACGGGCGTTTCTGCGCCGTAAGGACATCGTTTTCTCCGCAAAGCGCTATTTCATCGACGCCATGGGCGCCATGGCACAGGGACTGTTCTGCACGCTGCTGGTGGGAACCATTCTCAACACCATCGGCCAGCAGTTCCACATCGGGTTCCTGAACGCCGTCATCGTCACCATTGGCAAGGGCGACGGCGCGGTGAACTACACCATCGGCGGGCTGTGCTCGGCCATGGTAGGCCCCGGCATGGCGGTGGCCATCGCCAGTGCGCTGAAGGCGCCGCCGCTGGTGCTGTTTTCCCTGATCCCCGTGGGCTTTGCCGCCAACTATATGGGCGGCGCAGGCGGCCCGCTTGCCGTGCTGTTCGTGGCGCTGTTCGCCGCCGAGGTGGGCAAGGCCGTTAGCAAGGAGACGAAGATCGACATTCTGGTGACGCCCATCGTCACGGTGCTGGCCGGTATCGGCCTTGCGGCGCTGATCGCCGCGCCGGTGGGCAAGGCGGCCTCCGCCGTGGGACAGGCCATCATGTGGGCGACGGAGCTGCAGCCCTTCTTCATGGGCATTCTGGTGTCCGTCATCATCGGCGTGGCGCTGACGCTGCCCATCTCCTCCGCCGCCATCTGCGCGGCGCTGGGACTGACGGGGCTGGCCGGCGGCGCTGCCGTGGCGGGCTGCTGCGCCCAGATGGTGGGCTTCGCCGTTATGAGCTTCCGCGAGAACCGCTGGGGCGGTCTGGCGGCGCAGGGCATCGGCACCAGTATGCTGCAAATGGGCAACATCGTCCGCAGCCCCCGGATATGGATCCCGCCCACGCTGGCCTCCGCCATCACCGGGCCCATCGCCACCTGCATCTTCCGCATGGAGATGAACGGTGCGCCGGTGTCCTCCGGTATGGGTACCTGCGGTCTGGTGGGTCAGATCGGCGTGTACACTGGCTGGGTCAACGACATCGCCGCCGGGACGAAGGCCGCCATCACCGGTATGGACTGGCTGGGTCTGGTACTGATCTCCTTCGTGCTGCCCGCCGTACTGACATGGCTCATCGCCATCCCCCTGCGGAAATGGGGCTGGATCAAGGAGGGCGACCTGAAGCTGGACCTGTGATCGGTCTGCCGCTGTCTGAAATTCAGACAGATCTTCGATTTTGTCTAAGTCGGACAGATTGCAAAATCTGTTGAAACCCGCTACCATCGAGCCAGAGGGACTGTTGCCCCCGACGACTGACGGTGCGGCTTCCGGGAGGGAGCGGCGGAACGGAGGAGACGCATGGCTCAAACCACAAAAAAGCGCATCATGGAGGGGTTCCTCCAGCTTCTGGAGCAGCGCCCGCTGGATAAGATATCCGTGGTGGACGTTGCCGATCACTGCGGTATCAACCGCAACACCTTCTATTACTACTACTGCGACATCTATGCGCTGATCCGGGAGCTGATGGAGCTCGTGGCGCAGCGGATGATCGCCGAGGGCCTGTCCGACCGCAACTGGACGGAGATCGCCCAGCAGCTCACCGCCTTTATCCGGGAGCATCGCCGTGCGGTGACCCACCTGTTCCACTCCAGCCAGCGCGACCTGCTGGAGGACTACATCTACGACGTGACCTACGCCGTCACGGAGTCGCTGGTGCGCCGCACCGCCGCCGGTCTGCCGGTGTCGGAGGAGGATCTGCACACGGTGACGATGTACTTCACCAGCGCCCTGCTGGGCATGATCTCCCGCTGGCTGCGGTTTGGCCTGAAGGACAACGCGGAGCAGACGGTGGAGCGCACCGGCTACCTGCTGGAGGGCTCGCTGCGCCGTATGCTGGAGCGCAGCTGCGAGACGGGAGGGGACGCATGAGCGGCTTTGCCAAATGCGTGATCTGGCTATTGGCGCTGGCGCTGCTGGCGCACCCGCTGGGACAGGCGCTGCCTCGCCGGTGGTTTGACGGCGAGCGCTTTCCCTACCGCTGCTATAAGTGGGAAAAGCAGGGAAGGATCTATACCCGCATCGGCGTGGAGCGCTGGAAAACGCTGGTGCCGGATATGAGCCGCCTTTTGCCGGATATGGTAAAAAAGCAGGTGGATCCCACCGCCGTCACCGCTGCGCAGGCGGCGGTGCTGGTGCAGGAGACCTGCGTGGCGGAGGCGGTACACACCGCCTCCAGCCTGTTGGGGCTGCTCTGCCTGCGGCTGTGGCCCGGCTGGGGCGGCGTTCTCGTGTGGGCGGTGTGGTTCCTGCTGGGAAACCTGCCGTTTATCCTCATTCAACGCTACAACAGACCGCGGCTCCTGCGGCTGCGGAGCTTGCTGCAACGACGGGAGCAGCGGAAAGGACGCCATGAACATACTGATACTGACCTGTAATACCGGCGGCGGACACAACGCCGTGGCTGCCGCGCTGACCGAGGCGTTTCGCCGCCGCGGCGCGGACTGCACCGTGCTGGATGGCCTGTCCTTCATCTCCCAGAAGGCGTCCAAGCTGGTGTCACGTTGGCATACCCGGATGTACCGCCACCATCCGCATCTCTACAAGGCGGGCTACATGACCGCCGAGGAGGAGGTGGGGCGTACCGTCCCCAAACATAACCCGGTGGAGCGCTATCTGGCCAGGGGCGCCCGCCGCCTGTACCATTTTTTACAGACCCAGCGGTTTGACGCCGTGGTGTGCGTCCATGTGATCCCGGCGCTGATGATGACCATGCTCCGCAAAAACGGCGGCGCGCCCATGCCCTTCTGCTTCGTGGCCACGGACTATACGTGCAGCCCCTCGGTGGGCGACTGTACGCCGGACATCTGTGTCATCCCCCACGAGGAGCTGGCGGAGGAGTTCGTCCGCTGCGGCATGGCGGCGGAGACGCTGCTGCCGGCGGGCATCCCCACCCGCAGCGTGTTCAACGCCCCGGTCGACCGCGCCGCCGCCCGGCGGGCGCTGTCTCTGCCGGAGGAGGGCAAGCACATCCTGCTCATGAGCGGCAGCATCGGCTGCGGCCCCATGACCGAGCTGGCGCGGCAGCTGGACGAGCAGCTGCGGTCGGGGGACTATGCCACGGTGCTGTGCGGCAGCAACCGCCAGATGCTCTACGCCCTGCAGCGGCGCAGTCTGCTGCGGGTGCAGGCGGTGGGGTTCACCTCCCAGGTGGCGCAGTATATGGACAGCGCCGACCTGCTGGTGTCCAAGCCCGGCGGCATCAGCATCACCGAGGCCGCCTGTAAGGGCGTACCCATGCTGCTGGCGGATCTGGTGGGCGGCTGCGAGACCCGCAATCAGGCGTTTTTTGCCGAACATGGCTGGGCGGCCGCCTGCTCCAACGACACCATTGCGGACAGCGCCCTGTCTCTGCTGGCGGACGACGCCCGCCGGGAGGCGCTGGTGAGCGCCCAGCGCCGGGATTTTGACGGCCGGGCGGCAGCGCGTGTGGCGGATGCGGTGCTGTGCCGCTGCGGGCAAGCTCCCGCCGCCGTATAGTGTGCGATATAAAAGAGTGCCGACAGCCTTGGCTGCCGGCACTCTTTTGTATATTTCGGGCAAATTGTACAACCGCTCTCTTGCATTTCTCGGCCTCTGTCGTGTATAATATAAAAAAGAAAGGGATTTGTTCATAGGGAGGACATACTTTCGTGTTATCATAGGCACATGAGGAAAGAAGGAGGGCATTGCCCATGATGATCGAGAAGAGCGGCAGCATCCGGCTGAAGGATATCTCTGTGGCCGGAAATCTGCCGCCGGAGCAGCAGGCGCTGGCCGCCGGCATGGTTCGTGTGACCCACCTGTACCGCAGCGCGCTGAAGGTGGCCGTGACACAGATGGAGATCCTGGACGAGGAGTTCGCCCGGATGTATGACCATTCGCCCATCCATCACATCGAGTACCGTATCAAATCACTGGACAGCATTGTGGACAAGCTGAAGCGCCGCGGCTTCGAGGTAAGCATCGACAACATCTACGCGCACATACAGGACCTGGCCGGTATCCGCGTCATCTGCAACTATCTGGATGATATCTACTACCTCCGCTCGCTGCTGACCCGGTTCGAGTCATTTGAGGTCATCCGCGAGGTGGACTACATCAAGAACCCCAAGCCCTCCGGCTACCGCAGCCTCCATCTGGTGGTGAACGTGCCCATCGTTATCTCCGAGGGTACCATGGTGCTGCCAGTAGAGATCCAGCTGCGCACCATCGCCATGGATATGTGGGCCAGTCTGGAGCACGAGCTGCGCTACAAGTCGGAGCGGCAGTTCACCGACGACGACGCCGCCCGCCTGCGGCTTTGCTCTGATGCCATCAGCGAGATCGATCAGGAGATGCAGGACATCTATCAGGGGAAGGAGCCCCGCTACCACGCATAAAACGACCATACGAAAGGGAGCGTACACCCGCAGGTGTACGCTCCCTTTTTTTGTGTCCGCTATACGGCGGCGCGGAACACCTCTACGCCCAGCTGACTCAGCGCGCCCATGATGACGCCTGCCAGCAGCACGCCGCCCATGCAGGCCAGTACGCTTTTCTTGAAGTCCATGTCCAGCAAACTGGCGGCCAGCGTACCCGTCCATGCGCCGGTACCCGGCAGGGGGATGCCCACAAACAGCAGCAGCGCCCAGTACAGGCCGCGGCCCGCCTTTTTTTGCAGCTTCTGCCCGGCGTGCTCGCCCTTCACCAGACAGAAGGAGAAGAACCGGCCGATCACCGGCTTATCGCTGCCCCACACCAGTACCCTGCGGGCGAAGAAGTAGATCAGCGGCACCGGCAGCATATTGCCCACGATGGCGATGCAGTACGTCAGCCACAGAGGCAGCCCGAAGCCTACGCCGTAGGGGATGGCGCCCCGCAGCTCGATAATAGGCACCATGGACACGAAAAAAACAACCAAGCAGTGTTCCAGCATAGACCTGAGATCCCCTTTTTCCGAAAGCTGTCCCTTATTATACCCGGTTTTCTCCGGTTTGACAAGAATGCCAAAGCAGTTTCAAAAGCCTTCTGAAAATTTTACGTTTTTCTGAGGCTCGACCTGTCGACAAATGTCCGTCTGTCCTGTATACTGATAGTACTCATCACGATAGATAATGGGAGGAGATGCGCATATGGGCATTTCAGACGTGATATCGCTGCTGGGCGGTATCGCCCTATTCCTGTTTGGCATGTCTCTGATGGGAGACGGCCTGAAGAAAGTTGCCGGCAGTAAGCTGGAGCTGGTGCTTTACCGCCTGAGCAGCACCCCGCTGAAGGGCGTTCTGCTGGGAACCGGCGTGACCGCCGTGATCCAATCCTCCTCTGCCACCTCCGTCATGGTGGTGGGCTTCGTCAACTCCGGTATGATGAAGGTGCGGCAGGCCATCAGTGTCATCATGGGCGCCATTCTTGGCACCAGTATCACCGGCTGGATCCTGTGCCTTTCCTATATCCCCGGCGGCAGCGGCCTTGTGCAGTTGCTGAGCACCGAGGTGATCACCGGTATCGTGGCGGTCATCGGCATCATTCTGCGCATGGGCTCCGGCAGGACCTCCTCCCGTCATGTGGGGGATATCCTGCTGGGCTTCGCCGTACTGATGTACGGAATGTCCGCCATGTCCGGCGCCGTCTCCCCTCTGCGGGAGAGTGAGGAGTTTATCCGCATTCTTACGTCGTTCTCCAACCCACTGCTGGGTATTCTGGTGGGTGTCGCCTTCACCAGCGTGCTGCAAAGCGCCTCCGCCGCCGTGGGTATTTTGCAGGCCCTGTCCATCACCGGCGCCATCACCTTTGAGATCGCATTCCCCATCATCATGGGCATCGCCATCGGCGCGGCGGTGCCGGTGCTGCTGTCGGCGCTGGGCGCCAACCTCAACGGTAAGCGCACCGCCTTCGTGTACCTGCTCATCGACGTGCTGGGCGTGGTGATCTGGGCCATGGTGTTCTACGGCCTCAATGCCGCCCTGCACTTCCCGTTCCTGACCGATACCATGACCGCCGTCAGCATCGCGCTGATGAACACTCTGTTCCGTCTGGCCACGCTGGTGGTGCTGTTCCCCCTGATCGGCGCCATGGAGCGGCTGGTGGTGTTCCTGTTCCCCGACACCGGCCTCATCGCCGAGGAGCAGGATATGGACCGTCTGGAGGAGCGTTTCCTCCAGCACCCCGCCCTCTCCATCGAGCAGAGCCGTCTCGTCACCAACTCCATGGCAGAGCGCGCCGCCGGCAACCTGCTGGACGCCATGGCGCTGCGTACCAACTATTCGGAGAAGGCTCTCCAGAACGTGGAGGAAACGGAGTCCCTCATCGACCGCTACGAGGACAAGCTGGGTACCTATCTCATGAAGATCACCAGCCGCTCCCTCTCCGCCACCCAGAGCGAGGAGGTCAGCAAGTTCCTGCACACCATTTCGGATTTTGAACGTATCTCTGACCACGCCCTGAACATCTCCCAAACAGCCAAAGAGATCCATGACAAGGAGGTGGAGTTTTCCGCCGCCGCCCTCCACGAGCTGGAGGTCATGGAGTCCGCCCTGCGGGAGATCCTGGAGGTCGCCATCGAGGCGTTCGTGTCCAACGATATCCAGCAGGCCGCCCGCGTGGAGCCGCTGGAGGAGATCATCGACGGCCTGTGCGACGAGATGAAGTCCCACCATGTGGTGCGCCTCCAGTCCGGCGTCTGCACGCTGGGACAGGGGTTCATATTCAACGACCTGCTGACCAACTACGAGCGTGTGGCAGACCACTGCTCCAACATCGCCGTGGCCATCATCGAGCTGGAGTCCGACTCCTTCGATACCCACGAGTACCTCAGCAGCGTGCGGGCCATGAAATCCCACTCCTTTGCCCGGTACTATGAGGAGTACCAGGAGAAGTACCACCTGTAAGAGAATATCGCGCACAAGCTGCGCTGCAAAAAGGAATGCCGCCCTCACGGGCGGCATTCCTTTTTGAGAGGCGTGGAGAAACGGTACTTTTTCTTTCTGACAAAAGAAAAAAGTCCCGAAACCTTACGGTTTCAGGACTTTTTTGGTCCGAGTGTCGAGATTCGAACTCGAGGCCTCTTGAACCCCATTCAAGCGCGATACCAAACTTCGCCACACCCGGATATGCCGCATATCTCAGCGACAGCTTGATTATAATAGCACAGTTTCTTTCGCTTTGCAACCCCTAATTTCAAATTTTTTCAAAATTCCTGTGTTTCTTTTTGTTGACAAAGACCGCGCCGCGTGGTAATATATTACTCGCATCTGGTCTGGCGCCGGAGCTGCTTTTGCATACGGAGAGATGGCTGAGTGGTCGAAAGCACCGGTCTTGAAAACCGGCGATGTGAAAGCATCCGTGGGTTCGAATCCCACTCTCTCCGCCAGTACAATTACATCTGCGGAAGTACCCAAGTGGCCGAAGGGGCTCCCCTGCTAAGGGAGTAGGCCGTCAAAAGCGGCGCGAGGGTTCAAATCCCTCCTTCCGCGCCAGCAAAACCCCGTAACCGAGAGGTTACGGGGTTTTTGCATGCCGTTTTTCCGAGTGCCGCCCGGCAGTGCTTCCCTCTGGGAGCGGTCAGAACGCGGGGTAGCCGTCCTTCAGCGCCTCGTTGTACACGGCGCGGTCGCCGCCGATGAACTTAGGACGCACCCGCGCCGCCAGCAGGATGGCGTCACCGATATGATCCTGCGCCAGACGCACCGGCACCGCCACCTTTTTCAGGTGCATACCGATCAGCGTACCGCCGATGTCCAGACCGGCGTCGGCGCGGATCTCCTCCAGCGCCACCGGATGCTTGAAGGCCTGATAGGCGGCGGTGGCGAAGGAGCTGCCCGCCTTGGGCTGAGGCACCACGTTGACGATCTCGCCGTTGGGTACGGCGTCATGCTCCACGATGATGGCGCGATTCAGATGCTCGCAGCACTGGGCGGCGATGTAGACGCCCATGGGCCCGAACACGCTGTGCAGCCCCTCGAAGATGGCGTTGGCGATCTCCGGCGTGGACCAGCTGCCCACCTTTTTACCCACGACCTCACTGGTGCTGCATCCCACCACCACGATCTGGCCCTTGTGGAGGTGCGCCGCCTCCGCCAGCTGGGCCGCCGCGTTGGCCGCCTCCTGCCGCACCTGCTCATGCAGACCCTTCTGCTCCAGTTCATGCACGATACCTGCCATAAAAAAACACCTCGCTCAAAGTAGATTCAAAAGATATGGCGAGCCGTTCTCCGGCTCGCCATATAGTATATCACGCGCAGACCTTTTCTTCAAGGTGTGTGCGGCGCACCACCTGCAGCAGCAGGAAGCCGGCCACCAGACCCACAGCGCCCTGCACCAGATTGCCGGGAACGCTGGCTGCGGCGCCGATGCCCTTGCCCAGCAGCAGCCCTGCGTAGCCGAAGTAACCGGCCACCATGATGATCTCGCTGATCACACCGCTGACCAGAGCGCCTACGCTGCTCTTGCCGAAGGCCTTAAAGACCAGTGCGCCCACCAGCGCCATCAGACCCTTGATGACCAGCGTGCCGGGGGCATAGTGGCCGTAGCCCAGCAGCAGGTCCGCCAGCATGGAGCCGATACCGCCGGCGGCAGCGCCCCACCACGGGCCCAGCAGCCAGCCGCTCAGCAGCACAAAGCAGTCGCCCAGATTTACAAAGCCGTTCATGGGGGAGGGGATCTGTACCACCATCGTGGCCACACAGGCCAGCGCCGCCAGCACGGCCGCCAGCACCATCGTTCTGATTTTCTTATCGGACATGGTCTTGCACCTCACAAATATGTTCCGCGCCGGACCAAAAAGTCCTTGCAATCGCGGTCAAGTTGTATTATAGTCGTAACTGGTATTATTAAAATATCCATATTGATTTTAGTTGTTAATACCAGATGGAGGCCGATATGCTGACCTATGCACTGACAAAAACCGGCGGCGTCAGCCTGTACGAGCAGCTATACCGCCGGGTCAAGGACGACATCCTCACCGGGCGGCTGGCGACAGGGGAGAAGCTGCCCTCCAAGCGGGCGCTGGCCGCCCATCTGGAGGTCAGCGTCATCACGGTGAAGAACGCCTACGAGCAGCTGATGGCGGAGGGGTATATCTACGGCATGGAGAAGAAGGGCTACTACGTCAGCCCCGTCCAGCGTCCGCTGACCGCCCCCGCCCACCGGCAGGAGGCCGCGCCGCCTGCCGAGCACGTCTGGGAGATGGATCTGGTCACCAACTCCATTGCGGCGGAGGATTTCCCCTTCACCGTCTGGGCGCGCCTGATGCGCCAGACCATCTTGGAGCAGGGTACCGGCCTGCTGCGTCCCATGCCGCCGCAGGGTGCGCCGGAGCTGCGCCGCGCCATCGCCGCCTATCTCCGGCAGTTCCGGGGCATGACGGTGGATGAGGAGCAGATCATCATCGGCGCCGGCACGGAGCAGCTGTACAATATGCTGGTGCAGCTTCTGGGACGGGACAAGCGCTACGCCGTGGAGGATCCGGGCTACGGCAAGATCGCCCGTATCTACCGGAGCAATCAGGCGGAGGTGGTGTCCGTGCCGCTGGACGGCGCGGGGCTGTCCGTATCGGCGCTGGGCGAGGCCGGCGCCGACGTGGTACACATCTCGCCCAGCCACCACTATCCCACCGGCATCGTCATGCCCATCGCCCGGCGGCAGGAGCTGCTGCGCTGGGCGGCGCAGGGGAATGACCGCTTTATTCTGGAGGACGATTATGACAGTGAGTTCCGCTTTGTGGGGCGTCCCATCCCCACGCTGTTCTCCGTGGACGAGGCGGGGCGGGTCATCTACCTGAACACGTTTTCCAAGACCATTGCGCCCTCCATCCGTATCAGCTATATGGTGCTGCCCCACCGGCTGCTCGCCGCGTTCCGGGAGAAGCTGGGGTTCTATGCCAGCACCGTCTCCGGCTTCGAGCAGTACACGCTGGCGCGGTTCATGGCGGAGGGGTATTACGAAAAGCACCTGAACCGGATGCGCAAGCGCTACCACCAGAAGCGGGACGCGGTGATCGCCTGCATCCGCGGCGGCCCGCTGGCGGAACGCGCCCGCATCACCGAGGAGGACGCGGGACTGCACTTCCTGATGACGCTGGACACGACCCTGCCCGACGGGGTGCTGCGCCGCCGGGCGGCGCAGCGCGGCGTGCGGCTGGCCATGCTGTCCGAATACTACAACGACCCGGACGACGCACCGCCTCATGTGCTGGTGGTAAACTATTCCGGCATCGACATTGAAAAACTGCCCCGGGCGCTGGCGCGTCTGGCGGAGATAGGGGAGGAACAAGACCATGCATGACGAACTGACCCGCAGCGACCTGCAAAAAATGCAGGAGGAGATCGACTACCGGGTGCAGGTGCTGCGTCCCAAGCTCATTGAGGACGTGCAGACCGCCCGCGCCTTCGGCGACCTCAGCGAGAACTTTGAGTACAAATGCGCCAAGCAGGACAAGAACCGCAACGATGCCCGCATCCGTTATTTACAGCGAATGATCAAGACGGCGCAGGTCATCGAGGATCGCTCCTCCGCCGACACGGTGGGACTGTACGACACGGTGGAGATCTACATGGAGAATCTGGGCAAGAGCCGGAGGATCCAGCTTGTCACCACCCTGCGGCAGGACGCGCTGAAGGGCTTAATCAGTAAGGAATCCCCAGTGGGGCGTGCCGTCATGGGCGCCAGAGTGGGTGACCGCGTTCATGTAGACATGGGCGGCGGTAAGGGATACTATGTCCGCATCGACGCCATCGAAAAGGGGAAGGACGACGGCTCCATCCCCATCGGCAGCTTCTGATATAAAAGAGACGGGACGCAGCGCGTCCCGTCTCTTTTATATCAGTTCCTCAAACGAGCGGATATACCGGTCGCACACCGCCTGCATCTCCGGCTCCGTGCCGGCGAAGTAGGGGTCGTAGACCCCTACGGCGTGCATCCCGGCGGCCTTGGCGCCCCGGCAGGCCTCCACCGAGTCGTCGTACAGCGTGCAGTCCTCCGGCGCGACACCCATCATCTCCGCGGTCAGACACCAGAGCTGAGGGTCCTTTTTCTCCAGCTGCAGGTCGTGGGCGAAGATGATCCGCTCAAAGTACGGCATCAGCCCCAGATGGGTCAGCGCGGTGCGGCAGTGTACCGGCACGGCGCTGGTCACCACGATCAGCCGCTCACCGGCGGCGCGAAGCTTGTCCAGATAGGCGCGGACGCCCGGCTTCACCGGTACGGAGGTGCCGTACAGGTCGCCGGCCATGTCCATCCACTCCGCCATGATGGCCTCCTCCGATTCCGGAAGATGGCAGAATTCTTTGGTGAATTTGGCCGCCAGCGGGAAAATGGTGTGCGCCACCCCTTCGTAGAATTCCTTTGTGTAGGGCAGGCCCCGTTTGGCCAGAAACGCGGTGTCCACGTCCTTCCAGATGCCGTTGGAGTCGATGAGGGTGCCATCCATGTCGAATATCTGCATAGCTGTCTCCTTTTGCCGGAAAATGTCTTGCAAACCGGATTTTCAGGTGCTATCATAACATAATTCTGATACGCTGTAAATGGGCGGAACGCCCAGTCTCCGGCAGAAAAGTGAGGGATATGTATGCAGACCGTTGATTACCGCAAGGGCCTTCCGGCCATGGGCGTGTGCTTTCTGTTCTGGGGCTTTCAGCCGCTGTACTGGTTTATGTGCACCAATCTCTGCGGCCAGATCGACACTTTTTTCCTCATGGCCTGCCGCATTATCTGGGCGGCGGTGTGCTGCCTGTGCATCCTGAAGGTGCAGGGCAAGCTGCCCCAGCTGTGGGCCGTGTTCCGGGACAGGCAGGTGCTCAAGCGGGAGATACCCGCCTCCGTGCTGCTGTTCGGTGACTGGCTGGTGTACCTGTGGGCCGTCCAGAATGGCCGGGTGCTGGAGTGCAGCCTGGGCTACTACATCCAGCCGCTGGTGGTGTTTGCTCTGGGCGCCGTCATTTTCAAGGAGAAAATGAGCTGGCGGCACTTCATCATTATTGCCATCGTGGTGGTGGGCATCGTCCTCAGTACCTCCGGCTTCGGCGGCGTGCCCTACGTCACCATTGCGCTGGCGCTGATGTTCGCGGTGTATGCCGCCATCAAGAAGAGCCTGACCATCGACTCCATTGTTTCCACCTCGGCGGAGATATTGATGATGGTGCCGGTGGCACTGCTGTTTATCCTGCTGTTCCGCATGGGAGACGACGGTATGGGCAGTATGACGCTTCTCAAGCAGCTTCTGATGATCGGCGGCGGCATCGTCACCGGCCTGCCCATGGTGTTTTACGCCATCGGCGTGCGGTATCTGCCGCTGATGACCACCGGCATCTGCCAGTATATCAGCCCGTCGCTGTCCATTGTCTGCGGCGCCATTATGGGGGAGAGCCTGACCCATGAAAAGCTGGTGAGTTTTCTCTTTATCTGGGCGGGCGTCATCCTGTATGTGCTGAACACCGTCTATGAGGAAAAGCGAAAAAAGTCCGCAGCATGACCGAGTGACAAGGGCCGTCCCTGCGCTGGACGGCTCTTTGCCTGTCTATCTTATGGACAAACGGGGAAAACTGTGGTACAATGCCCTACATCATGGGGCATTGTGCCATGAGGAGGAGAACGGTATGCAGGGGAGACTCATCGTATTCGAGGGAACGGACGGTTCCGGAAAGGCCACCCAGTCGGCGCTGCTGTGCCGGGAGCTGGAGCGGCGGGGCATCCCCTTCCGCAAGCTGGAGTTTCCCCGCTATCAGGAGGCGTCCTCCGCTCTGATCCGCCTGTATCTGAACGGCGCTTTCGGCAGCGACCCCAACGACGTCAACGCCTACGCCGCGTCCACGTTCTACTCCGTGGATCGCTACGCCTCCTATAAGCAGGATTGGGGCGGGTTTTACGAGTCCGGCGGCCTGCTGGTCGCCGACCGCTACACCACCAGCAACGCCGTCCACCAGACCGCCAAGCTGCCGCCGGAGGAGCGGGACACCTTTCTGGACTGGCTGTTCGACTTTGAATACCGGCTGCTGGGACTGCCGGAGCCGACACGGGTGCTGTATCTGGATATGCCCACGGAGGCCACGGAGCAGATGATGCGGCGGCGGGAGGCTGCCACCCATACCAAGGCCGATATCCACGAGCAGGACGAGGCGTACCTCCGCCGCTGCCGGGAAAACGCCGCCTATGTGGTGGCGCGCTGCGGCTGGACGCGGATCGACTGCGCCAAGGACGGCGCGCCCCGTTCCATCGACGATATCCACAACGAAGTGATGGCGTGTGTGGCCGATCTCATCGGCTGACCGCCTGAAAGGAGTTATTTCTATGTCCAATTATGACAGACGCGACAGACAGGACGAGACGGCCATGTGGGATGCCGGGGAGGTGCGCCGTCAGGAGTCCGCGCAGCAGAGCCGCCGCAGCGGCGGCAAGAAGCGCAGAAACAGCCGGACGGGGCTGGCCATCTATCTGGTGTGCGTGGTGCTGGGCTCCTGCCTGCTGGCAGGCATCGGCTGGCTGCTGGTCAACGACCTGTGCTCTCTGAACAAGGCCCCTGTGGAGGTGGAGATCACCGTGGAGGAGGGGGATTCCCTGTCCGACGTGGCCACGAAGCTGAAGGACGCGGGACTGGTGAATTCCAAGGGCTTTTTCAAGCTGGCCAGCGGCTTCCTGCATTACAGCCGCTATGTGGAGCCGGGTACCTATAAGCTCAACAGCGACATGGACTTCCGCGCCCTCATCGTGAATATGCACGACTGGAAGCGCGACAATATGGAGGCCCAGGGGCTGGTGCAGGTCACCATTCCGGAGGGCTATACCGTCCGGCAGATCATTGACCTGCTGGCAGAGAAGGGCGTGGCCACCACGGCGGAGCTGGAGGACGCCTGCGCCAACTTCGACTTCGAGAACTACTCCTTCCTGTCCTCCGACACGCTGGGCAGTATCGACCGTATGGAGGGCTTCCTGTTCCCCACCACCTATACCTTCGACAAGAACAAGACGGCGGTGTTCGCGGTGGATACCATGCTGACCATGTTCAAAAACCAGATCAGCCAGCAGATGCTGGAGGATATCAAGAAGTCCCCCTACGACCTGAAGCAGATCATCACCATGGCCTCCCTCATCGAGAAGGAGTCCATCGGCGACGACACCGAGCGCAAGAACATCAGCTCCGTCATCCACAATCGTCTGGAGAACCCCAACAGCGAGAAGGGCGGCCGGACGCTGCAGCTGTGCTCCACCATCAACTATATCATGGTGCATGACGGCGTAAAGACCTTCGACACCACTATCGACAACGCCTACAACACCTATATCCACGAGGGTCTGACCCCGGGACCCATCTGCAATCCGGGTCTCAGCGCCATCAAGGCGGCCATCTACCCGGCGGACACGGACTACTACTTCTTCGCGCTGGGCACCGATAAGAAGAGCCACTTCTTCACCGACTACAACGAGCATCTCCGCTTTGTCAACAGCGCGGAGTACCAGCCCATCTACTCCTGATGCGGAAGCCGGAGCTGTTGTCCCCGGCGGGGGACTGGGAAAAGCTGCAAATGGCAGTTTTGTACGGCGCGGACGCCGTCTATCTGGCGGGTACGTCCTTTGGTATGCGCTCCTTCGCGGGCAACTTCTCCGATGAGGAGCTGCCCCGGGCGGTGCGCTTTGCCCACGACCATGGTGTGAAGGTACACGCCACGGTGAATACCATGCCTCGCTGGGACGAGGCGGAGGCGCTGCCCGCCCATCTGGAAAAGCTGGATGCGGCGGGGGTGGACGCCCTGATCTTGGCAGATCTGGGGGCGTTCACGCTGGCGGGGCGGTACGCGCCCCACTGTCAGCGCCACATCAGCACCCAGCAGTCCGTGGCCAACCACGTCTGCGCCCAGGCGTGGTACGATCTGGGCGCCACGCGGGTGGTGCTGGCGCGGGAGGTCAGTCTGGCGGAGATCGCCGCCATCCGGCAGCGCGTGTCACCGGAGCTGGAGCTGGAGGCGTTCTGCCACGGCGCCATGTGCGTCAGCTATTCGGGGCGCTGCCTTCTGAGCAACTATATGACGGGGCGGGACTCCAACCGGGGCGCGTGCGCCCAGCCCTGCCGCTATCAGTACGCACTGATGGAGGAGAAGCGCCCCGGCAAGTACTTCCCGGTATTCGAGGACGAGAAAGGTACCTACATCATGAACAGCCGGGATATGTGCATGATCGACCATCTGGACGACCTGATGGCCGCCGGTGTGGACTGTCTGAAGATCGAGGGCCGGGCCAAGTCGGCGTATTACGCCGCCATCGTCACCGGCGCCTACCGCCATTGTCTGGACGCCGCGGCGGCTGGGGAGCCGCTGGATCCCGTGTGGCGGGACGAGGTGGAGCATATCAGCCACCGCCACTACGCCACCGGCTTCTTCTACGGCCAGCCCGGTCAGTATTACGAGAACGCCCGCTACCTGCGGGACTGGCAGATCTGCGCCGTGGTGACGGACTGCACCCCCGACGGCGTGGCCACCATGAGCCTGCGCAACAAGTTTGCCGCCGGCGACACGGTGGAGATCGTCGGGCCGGACACCAAGCCCTTCACCATCACCGTTCCCGCCATGCGCGGTGCGGACGGGGAGGTGCTGCTGGAGCCGAAAACGCCCCAGATGACCTTCACCATGGAGCTGCCCCGGCCGGTGCCGCCCATGAGTTTCGTCCGCCACGCGGTGGAGCTGAGCGGGAAATAACGTACATAAAAAAGGACGTCTGCCCACGGGCAGACGTCCTTTCTGCGTATTTACATATGGGAGGTGGGCTGGGCGTCGCTGTCCGCGTCCTCGTCCTCCGGCACGGAGGCGGCCTCCTCGTGCCGCCGCTCGCATACCGCCAGAAAATACCCCCACGCCACCAGCGGCAGCACTGCCAGTGAGCCTCTGGTGAACCACCACTTCACCGCGCAGAACGCCCACGACGCGCCAACGTGGAAGCAGCCCAGCGTGGCCAGATAGAACCACATTTTCCGCAGGTGCGCCCGGTCGTGGTCGCACAGGTATTCCGCCAGCGCCAGCGAGGACTGCTTGGTGTTGTTGGTGGAGAAGATGGTGGAGCTGTAAAAGCCCCGTGCGCCGGCGAAGCTGCTCCACTGGATGCTCATGGCAAAGAAAATGGGGTACAGCGCCACCACCGGGTCCAGCTCCGGCGGCAGGAAGAACAGCACAACCGCCATGGCTGCCGTGATGAGGGGGGAGGCGCGGTGCATATCCACGCCCCACCGGTGGGGCAGCAGCACCGTCAGCATGGTACCCAGCACATACAGCGCCAGCGCGCCCAGATGCAGCAGCATATCCGGCAGCTGCCACCGCAGCAGGTCAATGACCAGCTCCAGCAGGTTCATGGTCTGGGCGTTGCCCATGACGCCGCTGTGTACCAGCACGGCATAGCACCCGAAAAAACCGCCCACCGCGCAGAACGCCAGATGGCGGTAAAAGTCGATATGATCGTTTTCCGACAGCTTTTTCATGGAAACGCCGCCTTTCTCACAAATTCACCGGCTACTCAGTATAGCAGACGGCGCGGGAAAGGCAAGGGTAAAATCGCACAAATCGGAAAAACAGGCGGATTTTCTGTTGACAACCGCGGAGTTCGTGGTACAATAACAGCATCTTTGATAAAGGCGATGACGAAGAAGAAACGCCGCGGCCGCCGCCAAGCGAGACAGGGAGGGTGTGAGCCTGTCGGGACCGGCGCAGCGTGGAGCCGCTTCCGAGCCGGCCGCGACGAGCGGCACGCTTCGTCCCCGTTACCGGACGGCTGAGAGGGCGGTTTTCCGCCGAATCAGGGTGGTACCGTGAAGCAGCGCTTCGCCCCTGTGTGTACGCAGGGCGCGGGGCGCATTTGTTTTTTTGCGGCCGCCCATCACTGGTGAAACAAATTTACAATATAAAGGAGACGAATCGTATGAGCCATCCCTATCACGGCCTGAATGAGCTGCGGGAGCTGTTCCTGCAATTCTTCGAGACAAAGGGCCACCTGCGCCTGCCCAGCTTTTCGCTGGTACCCCAGAACGACAAATCCATCCTGCTCATCAACGCGGGCATGACCCCCATGAAGCCCTGGTTCAAGGGGGAGGAGGAGCCGCCCCGCCGCCGCGTCTGCACCTGCCAGAAGTGCATCCGCACCGGCGATATCGAGAACGTGGGCAAGACCGCCCGCCACGGCACTTATTTTGAGATGCTGGGCAACTTCTCTTTCGGCGACTACTTCAAGCACGAGGCCATCGCATGGAGCTGGGAGTTCCTGACCAGCCCGGAGTGGGTGGGTCTGGAGGCCGACCGGCTGTACCCCTCCGTCTATCTGGAGGACGACGAGGCGTGGAACATCTGGCACGACGAGATCGGCATCCCCGCCGAGAAGATCTTCCGCTTCGGCAAGGAGGACAACTTCTGGGAGCACGGCTCCGGCCCCTGCGGCCCCTGCTCTGAGATCTACTACGACCGCGGCCCGGAGTACGGCTGCGGCAAGCCTGATTGCACCGTGGGCTGCGAGTGCGACCGCTATATCGAGATCTGGAACAACGTGTTCAGCCAGTTCGACAACGACGGCCACAACAACTACACCGAGCTGAAGCAGAAGAACATCGACACCGGTATGGGTCTGGAGCGTCTGGCCTGCGTCTGCCAGAACGTGGACAGCCTGTTCGATGTGGATACCGTTATGAACATCACCCACAAGGTCAGCGAGCTGACCGGCGCCCACTACGGCGAGACGGAGAAGCGGGACGTGAGCCTGCGCGTCATCACCGACCACATCCGCTCCGCCACGTTCATGATCTGCGACGGCATCCTGCCCAGCAACGAGGGCCGCGGCTATGTGCTGCGCCGCCTGCTGCGCCGCGCCGCCCGCCACGGCAAGCTGCTGGGCGTCAACGAGCCGTTCCTCTATCAGGTGGTGGATACTGTGGTGCATGAGAACGAGTGCCAGTACCCCGACCTGCGGGAGAAGCAGAGCTATATCACCAAGGTCATCCGCACCGAGGAGGAGAATTTCGCCCGCACCATCGACGGCGGTATGCGCATCTACGGCGAGATGCTGGCGGCCCACAAGGAGAAGGGCGAGACGGTGTTCTCCGGCAGCGACGCCTTCAAGCTGTACGACACCTTCGGCTTCCCCATCGACCTGACGGCGGAGATGGCGGCCGAGGAGGGCATGACCGTGGACGAGACGGCCTTCCAGACCCTGATGACCGAGCAGAAGGAGCGCGCCCGCGAGGCCCGCAAGGCGCTGGGTGATCTGGGCTGGGCCGGTGTGGAGTTCGGCAAGGATATGCCCGCCACCGTGTTTGCCGGCTACGAGTACGACAAGCTGGACGACGCCAATGTGCTGGCCATCGTGACCGATGGGCAGCTGGTGGAGGAGATCGTCAGCGGCATGGACGCCATCGTGGTGCTGGATCAGACCCCGTTCTACGCCGAGATGGGCGGTCAGGTGGCCGATCACGGCGTCATCACCGCCGACGGCGCGGAGTTCGTGGTGACCGACGTCCAGAAGAACAAGGGCGGCAAGTATATGCACTACGGCAAGCTGCTGCGGGGCGCCCTCCATGTGGGCGACAGCGTTTCCCCCGCCATCGATACGGAGCGCCGCAGCGCCGTCCGCCGCGCCCATACCGCCACCCACCTGCTGGATGCCGCGCTGAAGAAGGTGCTGGGCGACCACGTCCATCAGGCCGGCTCTCTGGTGGAGCCGGATCGTCTGCGCTTCGACTTTACCCACTTTGAGGCCATCACCCCCGAGCAGCTCCTGCAGGTGGAGGATCTGGTGAACGACGCGGTGCTGGACGGCCTGTCCGTCACCACCGAGGAGCTGCCGCTGGCAGAGGCCAAGGCTCGTGGCGCCGTGGCCACCTTCGGCGAGAAGTACGGCGAGACGGTGCGCGTGGTGACCATGGGCGAGTTCTCCATGGAGCTGTGCGGCGGTACCCATTTGGACAACACCGCCAAGGCCGGTATGTTCCGCATCAAGTCCGAGAGCAGCGTGGCCTCCGGCGTCCGCCGCATCGAGGCCACCACCGGCAAGGTGTCTCTGGAGGAGACCCGCCACGGCCGCACCACGCTGCTGAAGGCCGCCCAGTTCTTCAAGACCGCTCCCGGCAGCATTCTGGAGCGCATGGAGCAGCAGGCCAACGAGATGAAGGAGCTGCGCCAGGCCGTGGAGAAGTTCAAGGCCGAGGCGTCTCTGGGCGAGGCCAAGCAGGTCATGGCGTCCGCCAAGACCGTGGGCGGCCTGCACATCATCACCAGCACCCGTCAGGGTCTGGACGCCAACGCCCTGCGTACCATGGGCGACTTCCTGCGGGACAAGGACCCCGCCGTGGTGGCGGTGCTGGCCAGTATCGTCGGCGAGAAGGTCAGCTTCCTGGCGGTCTGCGGCAAGGAGGCCGTGGCAAAGGGCATCAAGGCCGGCGAGCTGGTGAAGTCCGTGTCCGCCGTGTGCGGCGGTAAGGGCGGCGGCAAGCCCGACAGCGCCATGGGCGGCGGCACCGATCTGCTGAAGGTGGACGATGCGCTGGCCACGGTGGACGATTTCGTGTCCTCCAAGCTGGGCTGAGAAAACAAAAACACCGCCGTCCCGCTCCGCCGGGGCGGGACGGCGTGAAAAAACCATCGAAAGGAGACAGACCATGAAGAACGATTGCCTGTTCTGCGCCATCATCGACGGCGAGATCCCCAGCAACAAGGTCTACGAGGACGAGCAGTGCTACGCCTTCTACGACATCGACCCCCAGGCGCCCACCCATTTTCTGGTGGTACCCAAGGAGCATATCTGCTGCGCCAACGCCATTACGGCGGACAACAGCGCCGTGGTGGCTCACTGCTTTGAGGTCATCGTGAAGATCTGCAAGGAGCTGGGTGTGGAGAGCTACCGCATCGTCAACAACTGCGGCGATCAGGCGGGGCAGACCGTCAAGCACCTGCACTTCCATGTGCTGGCCGGCCGCGACATGACGTGGCCTCCGGGCTGAGATAACCAGAAAAGGGACGGCCTACGCCGTCCCTTTTTGCTTGTCTCCCCGGGGAAACTATGCTACAATACCGGTATTCCGACCCACTGGATCTATAGCAGGAGGTACATATGGAGAAAAACGGAACGGTCATGGACTATCTGCGCTGGCGGGGCGATCTGCCCTTCTGCCGGGACGGCTTCAACGAGGTGGACAATCTGGTGCTGTGCATCATCTCCTATATCAATTTTCGCCGGTTTGACGATCTGAAGACCACCGACCCCGCCAAGGCCGTGGCGCTGCCGGAGGTAGCCGCCCGCCTGACGGAGGAGGACGAGCAGCGCGGCCTGTCGGAGCTGGCGTATATCCCACTGATGCGTCTGGCGGCGGAGACGGAGCGTTTCCGCGATGTGCGGATGTTCGGCTTCACCCATGAGTGGGACGAGGCGAAGGAGATGCAGTTCGACGCCGTATCCTACCTGCTGCCGGACGATACGCTGTTCGTGGCTTTCATGGGCACCGACACCTCGCTGGTGGGGTGGAAGGAGGACTTCAACATGAGCTTCCTCTCCGCTGTGCCGGCGCAGGAGCGCGCCGCCGCCTACACCGTGGAGATGGCCGCCGCCTGCCGGAGATGCAAGCTGCGGATCGGCGGTCACAGCAAGGGCGGCAATCTGGCGGCGTGGGCCGCCATCCATATCCCGGAAAACCTGCAAAAGAGACGGCTGCTGGCCGCCTACAACAACGATGGCCCCGGCTTCTCCCACGATATGGTGGACTCCGAGGCGTACCGCCGGGTGGCGGATAAGCTCCACACCTATGTGCCGGAATCCTCCATCGTGGGCGTCCTGCTGGAGCACGCGGAGGATTACGCCGTTATCGACAGCAGCAACCGCTCCATCATGCAGCATGAGCCGCTGTCGTGGAACGTGCTGGGGTCGCAGTTCATCCACTTGGGAGAGCGCTCTCAGATGGGCAAGCTCAGCGACGACGTGCTGCGCCAGTGGATCGGCTCCATGACCCCGCAGGAGCGGGAGCAGTTCTCCGACGCCCTGTTCGATGTGCTGAGCCTGTCCGGTAAGGCCCGGACGCTGGACGACCTGCGCACCGGCGGACTGGCGGGCGGCGCGGCGCTGCTGAAGCAGTACAACGGCGCGGATGAGGAGGACAAGAAGATCATCTCCGAGATATTCCGCCGTCTGGCGGTGGATGTGAAGGCAGAGCTGAAGAAGGCCGCCGGACAGAGCCTGAAGACAGCGGAAAAGAGTCTGGCCGACATGAAGCACGCCATCACCGGCTTCGCAAAGGGCGACAAGACCGATAAATGACCGGCAGCGCCCCTCCGTACAGACGGAGGGGCGCTGTGATTTTCCATGGTTGACGGTTACGGCGGCGCGTTGTATAATAAACTGATTTACTATCTAAAACACGGGGGTACGGCCTTTATGTGGATCGCAAAGGATTGGCAGGATTACGAGCTGCTGGACTGCGGCGGCGGTGAAAAGCTGGAGCGCTGGGATAAGCAGATATTGGTGCGCCCCGACCCGCAGGCCATCTGGGAGACGGATCGCCGCGACCGGCGGTGGAAGACCGCCAACGCCCGGTACTCCCGCTCCTCCACCGGCGGCGGACACTGGGACAAGAGCAAGCTGCCGGAGAGCTGGCCCATCCACTATAAGGAGCTGACATTTCAGGTCAAGCCCATGAACTTCAAGCACACCGGATTGTTTCCGGAGCAGGCCGCCAACTGGGATTTCGCCATGGAGCAGATCCGCGCGGCGGGGCGTCCCATCCGGGTGCTGAACCTGTTCGCCTACACCGGCGGCGCCACGGTGGCGTGCGCCAAGGCGGGCGCCAGCGTCTGCCATGTGGACGCGGCCAAGGGCATGGTGGCGTGGGCCAAGGACAACGCACGGCTCAGCGGCCTTGCCGATGCGCCCATCCGCTGGATCGTGGATGACTGCGCCAAGTTCGTGGAGCGCGAGATCCGCCGGGGCAAGACGTATGACGCCATCATCATGGATCCGCCCAGCTACGGCCGCGGCCCCTCCGGGGAGGTCTGGAAGCTGGAGGAGAACCTGTATCCCTTCGTCCGGCTGTGCGCGCAGGTGCTGTCGGACAACCCCCTGTTCGTCATCCTCAACAGCTACACGACGGGGCTTGCCCCCTCGGTGCTGGGATATATCCTGCAAATGCTGGTAGGGCGCAGATTCGGCGGCCACGTGACGTGGGACGAGCTGGGGCTGCCCTGCACCGATTCCGGCATGGCGCTGCCCTGCGGCGCCACGGGGCGCTGGTGCGCCGACTGACCAAGAACGGAGATATAACGCAATGTCGACCATGATCGAAACAAAAGACCTGACCTTCACCTACCCCGCGCCGGAGGGGGAGACGAATCCCCCTGCCCTCAACGGCGTATCCGTAGAGATAGAGAAGGGCAGCTTCGTGGTGGTGCTGGGCCACAACGGTTCCGGCAAATCCACCCTGGCCAAGCATATGAACGCGGTGCTGCTGCCCGGCGGCGGCGCCGTGTATGTGGAGGGGATGGACACCCGTGACGAGTCGCTGCTGCTGGAGATCCGGCGGCGCACCGGCATGGTGTTCCAGAACCCGGATAACCAGATCGTCGCCAACGTGGTGGAGGAGGACGTGGCCTTCGGGCCGGAGAATCTGGGCGTCCCCACGGCGGAGATACGCCGCCGGGTGGATGACGCGCTGGCCGCCGTAGGTATGGAGAAATTCGCCTGCCACGCGCCCCACCTGCTGTCCGGCGGACAGAAGCAGCGTGTGGCTATCGCCGGCGTCATCGCCATGGAGCCGGAGTGCATCGTGCTGGATGAGGCCACCGCCATGTTGGATCCCGCCGGCCGGCGGGAGGTGCTGGACACCGTCCACCGCCTGAACCGGGAGATGGGCATCACCGTGGTGCTTATCACCCACCATATGTCGGAGGCGGAGGACGCCGACCGTGTCATCGTCATGAACGACGGCGTTGTGGTCATGGACGGTACGCCCCGGCAGGTCTTTGCGCGGGTGGAGGAGCTGCACGGCTTCGGCCTTGCCGCGCCGGACACGGTGGAGCTTTTGTACGAACTGGGGCAGGCGGGTCTGCCCGTAACGCTGGACAGCCTGACGGTGGACCAGTGTGCCGATACCATTTGCCGCGCATTGGGCGGGGCGGAAGGGAAGTAACCTTGGAACCGATCTTACAGATAGAGCATTTGACTCACACCTATTCGGCGGGTACGCCGTTTCAGCGCAGCGCCGTGGACGATATGAACCTGTCCGTGATGGACGGTGAATTCCTCGGCATCATCGGCCATACCGGCTCCGGCAAGTCCACACTGATCCAGCATCTCAACGGACTGCTCAAGCCCACGTCGGGCCGCATCCTGTTACAGGGCAAGGATATCTGGGCGGAGCCCAAGAAGATCCGGGATGTGCGGTTTCAGGTGGGACTGGTGTTCCAGTACCCGGAATACCAGCTGTTTGAGGAGACGGTGTATAAGGACATTGCCTTCGGCCCAAAGAACATGGGACTGGACGAGGAGGATATCGACCGCCGCGTCCGTTCCGCCGCCGCCTTCGTGGGGTTGACGGAGGCCATGCTGGACAAGTCCCCCTTTGAGCTGTCCGGCGGACAGAAGCGCCGTGTGGCCATTGCCGGCGTTATCGCCATGGAGCCGAAGGTGCTGGTGCTGGACGAGCCTACGGCGGGTCTTGACCCCCGCGGCCGGGACGATATTCTGGCACGCATACAGGACTATCACCGGGCGAAGCACGCCTCCGTGGTGCTGGTGAGCCACAGCATGGAGGAGATCGCCCGCAACGTGGACCGCATCGTGGTGCTGTCCGACAGCCATGTACTCATGGAGGGCGCGCCCCGTCAGGTGTTCGCCCGCGCCCATGAGCTGGAGCAGGTGGGACTGGATATCCCGCAGGTGACGAAGGTGGCGCTGGCTCTGCGGCAGCGGGGGCTGCCGGTGGACACGGCGGTCTACACCGTGGAGGCGCTGCGCGAGGCGCTGCTCCGGCTGAAAGGGGGCGCTGACGTATGCTGAAGGATATCACGCTGGGTCAGTATTTCCCCGGCGACACCCTCATCCACAAGCTGGATCCCCGGACAAAGCTGCTGTGCGTCATTTTGTACATTGTGGCGCTGTTCAATGCAAAAGGCCCCCTGACCTACGGCATCATGATCGCCGTGCTGGCGGTGTGCATCCTCATCTCCCGTGTGGAGTGGAAGGCGCTGACAAGGGGGTTGAAGCCGGTCTATTTCATCGTGGCCTTCACCGCCGTCATGAATATGTTCTTTACCAACGGTACGCCGGTGGCGGACGTGTGGCTGGTGCGCCACATCACGTGGGAGGGCATCATTGCCGCCGTGCAGATGGTGCTGCGTATCGTCATGCTCATCATGGGTACGTTCCTCATGACCTACACCACCAGCCCCATCGCCCTGACCGACGGACTGGAGCATCTGCTCTCCCCCCTGAAGAAGCTGCGGTTCCCGGTGCATGAGCTGGCCATGATGATGTCCATCGCCCTGCGCTTTATCCCCACGCTCATCGAGGAGACGGACAAGATCATGTCCGCCCAGAAGGCCCGCGGCGCGGATTTCGAGTCGGGCAATATCTTCCAGCGCGCCAAGGCGCTGGTACCCATTCTGGTGCCGCTGTTCATCAGCGCGTTCCGCCGCGCCGACGAGCTGGCCACCGCTATGGAGTGCCGCTGCTACCACGGCGGCGAGGGACGCACCGCCCTGCGCGTCCTGCGCTTCCGGCGGGCGGACTGGCTGTCGCTTGCGCTGTTCGTGGTGCTGACCGCCGGCGTCATCACCCTGAAAAAATTCGGATTCTGACATAGAAAGGAGGCGGCGCATTGCGTAATATCGCCCTGATCTTAATGTACAACGGCGCCGCCTACCACGGCTGGCAGGTGCAGAAGACGGAGACCTCCGTGGCCCAGACGCTGGAGCGCGGGCTGAGCATGGTCTGCGGCGAGCCCATCAAGGTCACCGGCTGCGGCCGCACCGACGCTGGCGTCCACGCCGAGCACTATGTGGCCAATTTCCGGACAAGCTCCCGTATCCCAGTGGACAGACTGCCCTTTGCCGCCAATACCCACATTCCGGAGGATATCGTGGTCAAGGCGGCGTATGAGGTGGCGGAGGATTTCAACGCCATCGGCTCCTGTATCAAGAAGGAGTACACCTACCGCATCTATAACTCCCGCATCAAAAATCCCTTCTATGTGGGCAGGGCCTATTTCTACCCCAAGCGGCTGGACGAGGCGGTGATGGACCGCGCCGCCCAGATGTTTGAGGGTACCCACGACTTTGCCGCCGTGCGGAGCGTAGGCACCAATGTCCGCAGCACGGTGCGCACCATCCACTACTGCCGCGTCACCCGCAACGGGGAGCTGCTGGAGTTGAAGGTCTGCGCCAACGGTTTTCTGTATAATATGGTACGTGCCATTACGGGCACGGTGCTCTACGCGGCGGAGGGCAAGCTGGCGCCGGAGGATATCCCGGTGATCCTGGATTCCGGCAACCGCACGTTGGCAGGCCCCACGGCGCCTCCCGGCGGCCTGTATCTCACCCGCGTATGGTACGAGGACGAACGACTCAATGGATAAGATGGCATTCGACCGCGGCAACCCGCAGGAGGAGCCGCCCCGCCGTGTGGCGAAGAAAAGTAAAAAGCGTTTCCTCTGGCTGACACTGGTGGCGCTGCTGGCGATGATCGCCGTGGTGCTGTCCATCCTGTATGACCGGGGCGAATTCGACGGTCTGCGCCGCCGGGTGCTGTACGCCAAGGCGCAGAAGGACGAAAACGGCTGCGCCCAGCTGTACCGCTACGCCAGCGACCAGTCCGGCAGCTTCGCCTCGCTGGAGGGCAGCCTTGCCACCGTCTCCATGCATCAGATCTCGGTGCTGGACGAGGCGGGCAAGAGCGTCTACGAGCAGGCGGTGAAGTTCCAGACGCCTACGCTGGTTCGCAGCGCAGACCGGGCCGCCGCCTATGACGTGGGCGGCAAGACCATCTACGTCCTGTCTGCCAAGGGACTGGTCTGTCAGGTGGATACCACCGGCGAGATCCTGTCTGTCGCCTTGAACGACGGCGGCTATCTCACCGTGACCAGCAACGAGAGCGGCTGCAAGGCAGCTGTCCGGGTCTATGACGCCTCCGGCCAGCCGGTGTTTGCCTACCGCTCGGCGGATCGCTTCATCATGACCGCCGCCCTATCCGCCGACAGCCGCACGCTGGCTGCCGTCACCATGGGACAGAGCAGCGGCGTCTTTACCAGCTATGTGGTGTTCTACCGCATCAACAGCGAGGCGGCGCTGACCACCAGCGCACTGACGGGCAGCCTGATCTACGACCTGTTTCCCATGGGGGATCGGTTCTGCGCGGTGATGGAGGAGCAGCTCTGCTTTTTGGATCGTGACGGCGAGGTCTGTGCCGCGTACAGCTACGGCGGCGACTACCTGCGCCGTGTGGACTGCGGCGGCGACGGCTATGCCGTGCTGCTGCTGGGCCGCTACCGCAACGGCACGCAGCACCGTATCGTCACGGTTGGCAGCGACGGCAGCGCCCTGGCCGCACTGGATGTGGACGGCGAGGTACTGAGCATCTCCGCGGCGGGGCGCTATGTGGCCGTCCTGTTCAGCGACCATATGACCATCTACGATAAGACACTGACGGAGTGCGCCCGTCTGGACGCCGTCAGCGAGGCGCGTCAGGTGCTGATGCGTGCCGACGGTTCCGCTGTACTGGCGGGCTCTACCGCCGCCAGCCTGTATCTGCCGTAAGCGGCGAAGGAGGGGACTATGGCTATTTTTGTGGATATCTTCATGGCGGCGATCCTGCTGCTGGCACTGGTGCTGGGCGTCCGTCAGGGCTTCGTCCAGAGCCTTGCCCGTGTGGCCATCGTGATCGTGGCGCTGCTGGGCGCGGCGTGGCTGGCCCAGCAGCTGGCGGAGCCTGCCGCCAAATGGCTGGAGCCGGTGCTGACCGAGAAGATCCAGCAGAAGCTCAGCGGGCAGACTGTCGCCGTGGACGACCCCAGTCTGGCTGCCGCCGGACTTTTGGAGACCTTCGGCTTTTCCGGCGATGTGCTGGATGAGCTGGTGCAGAGCGTCACCGATAAGGCGCAGGAGATGGGGCAGACGCTGCTCAACGCCGTGGTATCCACGGTGCTGCACTCGGTGGCCTATGCCGTGGTGTATCTGCTGTCGTTTTTGCTGCTGCTGCTTGTGCTGCGGCTGCTGCTGGCGCCGCTGCACCTGTTCACGAAGCTGCCGGTGGTGCATGGCGTCAACGCCATACTGGGCGGCGCGCTGGGACTGGTGAAGGGGGCGCTGCTGCTTTTCTTCGCCGTCTGGCTGCTGCGCCGGTTCCAGATCCTCGTTACGCCGGAGCTGATCGGCCAGACCTACATCCTCCGCTTCTTCGCGGAGCATAGCCCCATGGAGCTTATTACATCCCTATGAAACCCCGGCCGCCGGCGGGTTTGACCGCGCCGGACAACGGCCATACTGATATCACCCCAACGGATAATGGAGGAATACCATGCAGCCTACACTTTGTTCCCGATGCAAAAAGAATGTGGCCGTTGTGTTCATCTCCCGCATGAACGAGAAGAACGAGATGGTCAACGAGGGCCTGTGCCTGAAATGCGCCGCCCAGCTGGGTCTGCCCCAGGTGGAGGACATGATGAAGCGCATGGGCATTACGCCGGAGGATCTGGAGAACATCAACAACGAGATGATGCAGGCCTTCGGCGGCGCAGAGGAGATGAACGACCTGCCGGACGGCGAGGACGAGGACGATGAGGAGAGCGGCAAGACCGCCACGTTCCCGTTTTTGAACCGCCTGTTCAACAACGGCAGCAATCCCCCGGCGGAGCAGCCCCGTGAGGGCGGCAATGCCGGAGCGCAGCCCACCGGCCGCAAAAAGGAGCAGAAGCGCAAGTTTCTGGACAATTACTGCATCAATCTGAGCCAGCGCGCCCGCGACGGCAAGCTGGACGCCGTTATTGGCCGGGAGCAGGAGATCGAGCGCGTGGTGCAGATCCTGAACCGCCGCCAGAAGAACAATCCCTGCCTTATCGGCGAGCCGGGTGTGGGCAAGACCGCCATCGCCGAGGGACTGGCCCAGCGCATCGTCTCCGGCGACGTACCCTTCAAGCTGCGGCAGAAGGAGGTCTATCTTCTCGACCTCACCGCGCTGGTGGCGGGTACCCAGTTCCGCGGTCAGTTTGAAAGTCGCATGAAGGGACTGATCGAGGAGATCCGCAAGGCGGGCAACATCATCCTCGTCATCGACGAGGTACACAACATCGTGGGCGCCGGCGATGCCGAGGGCAGCATGAACGCCGCCAATATCCTCAAGCCCGCTCTGAGCCGTGGCGAGATCCAGGTCATCGGCGCTACCACCTTCAACGAGTACCGCAAGCACATCGAAAAGGACACCGCGCTGGAGCGCCGGTTCCAGCCCGTCACCGTCAACGAGCCGAATATCGAGGATACGCTGAAGATTTTGCAGGGTATCGCCCATTACTATGAGCAGTTCCACGGCGTCTCCATCCCTCAGGGGGTGCTGCGTCAGGCGGTGCTGCTGTCCGAGCGGTACATCACCGACCGCTACCTGCCGGATAAAGCCATCGACCTCATCGACGAGGCCTGCTCCGACAAGAACCTCCACGACCCCGACATCAACCGCCGTATGGAGCTGGAGCGTGAGCTGGAGAATCTCACCTTTGAGCGGGAGAATCTCATGTCCGCCCAGCCTGCCGAGGGGCAGGAGTTCACGCAGGAGGAGCTGGATCACCGCTATGCGCGTATCGCGGAGCTGCGCAGTCAGGAGCTGCGCGTCACCGATGAGCTGAACACCATCCGTGCCAAGGGTACGCCGCAGCTGACCATGGAGAACATCGCCCGCGTCATTGAGATGTGGACGAAGATCCCTGCCAGCAAGATCAAGGAGGAGGAGTTCAAGCGTCTGGCGGAGCTGGATCAGCGCCTCCGCGCCCATGTGGTGGGGCAGGACGAGGCCATTGCCGCCGTGTCCGCCGCTATCCGCCGCAACCGGGTGGGCATCTCGCCCAAGCACAAGCCGGTGAGCTTTATCTTCGTCGGCCCCACCGGTGTGGGCAAGACGGAGTTGGTCAAGCAGCTGGCGGACGACCTGTTCAACGCGCCGGAGTCTCTGATCCGGCTGGATATGTCCGAATTTATGGAGAAGCACTCTGTCTCCCGCATCGTCGGCTCGCCGCCGGGCTATGTGGGGTACGACGAGGCGGGGCAGCTGACGGAGAAGATCCGCCGCAAGCCCTATTCCGTGGTGCTGTTCGACGAGATCGAGAAGGCGCACCCCGATGTTCTCAATGTGCTGCTGCAAATTCTGGACGACGGCCAGATCACTGACGCCCACGGCCGCAAGGTGAACTTTGAAAACACCGTCATCGTTATGACCAGCAACGCCGGCTCCGACAATAAGTCCGCCGGTGCGGTGGGCTTTGGCGGCAGCGCCGACCAGCAGGGGAAGGAGCGCGCCATGAAGGCGCTGCAGGACTTCCTGCGCCCGGAGTTCCTCAACCGTGTGGACGAGATCATCTGCTTCAACCACCTGACGAAGGAGAATTTCACCGGCATCGCCCGCATCATGCTGGAGGAGCTGCGCACATCCCTCGGCGACAAGGGGTATACCTTCCGCTACGACGACGCGCTGGTGGACTATCTGGTGGAGAAGTCCTACTCCATGACCTACGGCGCCCGCAATCTGCGCCGCCAGATCCAGAAGGAGCTGGAGGATCCCATGGCCGCCCGCATCATCGACAGCTTTGAAAACCCCATCACCCAGATCAGCGCCACCGCCGCCGACGGCGCGGTGCAACTGTACACACTGTGAGGTGCGCTATGTTGTTTCGCAAGGATATCGACCCGCGCTGCGCCTACTGCACCCGGGGCAGCCGCATCAACGATGAGCAGGTGGCGTGCGTCAAACGGGGCGTGGTGCCTGCCTCCGACCGCTGCGGCGCGTTCAAGTACGATCCGCTGAAGCGTGTGCCGCCCCGTCCGGCCAAGCTGGACGCCAGCCGTCTCAGCGAGGACGATTTCAAGCTGTAAGACCCATATACTATATAGATTCAGGAGAGCAGGGAGGGACTGTCATGCAGCCGAAGAAGGTATGGGCCGTGTATTTCAGCGGCACCGGCACAACGGAAAAGACGGTTCGGCGCATTGCGTCGGGTCTGTCCGCGGCGCTTTCCGCGCCTATGGAGGCATTCGACTTCACGCTGCCTGCTGCGCGGCAGGATGACCTGTCCTTCGGCCCGGAGGATCTGGTGGTGTTGGGCGTACCTACCTACGCGGGGCGCGTACCCAACGTCCTGCTGCCCTATCTCACCGGAAAGGTCCGCGGCACCGCCACACCGGCGGTGCCTGTGGTGCTGTTCGGCAACCGGAATTTTGACGACTCTCTGATGGAACTGCGGAATATCATGACCGCCAACGGCTTTATGCCGGTGGCGGCGGCTGCCTTCGTGGGCGAGCACAGCTTCTCCCGCACGCTGGGCGCTGGGCGTCCCAACGCGGAGGATCTGGCATTGATGGACAGCTTCGCCCGTGATACAGCGCAGACACTCGAGGGTCTTGCCGCACTGCCCGCCGTCCCGGTATCCGTGGCGGGGGAGGAGCCGATCCGGCCCTACTATACCCCCCGCGACCGTCACGGCGCGCCCATCAATATCCTGAAGGTCAAGCCCAAGACGGATATGGCGCTGTGCGGCGGCTGCGGCCTGTGCGCGGCGCGCTGTCCCATGGGCAGCATCGATCCTGCCGATGTGTCGCAGGTCAAGGGAATCTGCATCAAGTGCTGCGCCTGTGTGAAGGGGTGTCCCTCCGGGGCGAAGTACTTCGATGATCCCGGTTATCTCTACCACCAGCATGAGCTGGAGGAGATCTACGCCAGACCGGCAGAAAACGCTCTATTTATATAGGTATTTCCTTCGCGTTTCGCGGCTCCCGTGATAAGTCGTACTTATCGCAGGAGCCGTATTATCTAAGGTGAGGGAAAAGGTAAAAAAGGGGTTGCAATTGTGGGAAGGCTGTGGTATTCTAACCAGGCTGTCCGCGAGGACAACAGCAGAGAGCCGGCAGGCGGCCAACGAAAATTGTCAAAAATAAGTAAAATTAGTAGTTGACAAGATGCCAGATATCTGCTATGATAATGACTGTTCCGCGTGGGACGTGTACCTTGTAAATTAAACAACGAACGAAACGAAAAG